>JAANMU010001810.1_pt1 | contig 17871 bp, 14 predicted proteins | sample 7279701 | NCBI WGS metagenome assembly JAANMU01 (sample SAMN14094539, study PRJNA606508) | bioreactor metagenome | isolation source: A lab-scale SPAN reactor treating ammonium-rich wastewater day 57 | place: Ireland: Galway | collected 2017-03-13 | reverse complement strand
AAAAATCTTTCTTCTGATGATAAATCAATTGAAGTTACAGATATTCCAATTATCCCTATTACAAATTCAATTAGCGGATTATATCAATTATCTTTATCCAAGGACAGTAAAAAGCTGGTCTTTTCATCTCTATACGAATCTGTATTTAATCTTTTTATGCTTGATAATCCATTTGAGCCTAAAACACAATTAGATACTCTTAAGCCAACTCTCTACATTTCCAAACTGGAAGAAAAGCGAAATGTTAAGACTGATGAAAAAATTGTTAAAGATACATTGGTTGCACAAACCAGTGAAAAAGAAGTAAATAAAGAGGAGCAGATAAAAATATTTACAGGAGATGTAGTAGAATCAGATACTACATCAAATAAAAACTCAAATGATTATTCAAAATTTATTTTTGGTACATCTGATACTAATAAAGAAAAAGTATATGCAAATGACTCATTGTTTATTCCAAAAAATAATCTTGATGAAAATGGTAATTATCTTGTTAATAAATATAAAATAACCTTCGGACCTGATCTTGTTTATGCAAATGCTGGCTATAGTACATTTTATGGATTAATTGGAACTACTGTTTTAAGTTTTAGCGATGTACTGGGTGACCACCGTTTAATTGGTGTAACTGGTTTACAGATTGACCTTAAAAATTCTGACTATGGTTTAGCGTATTACAACCTTAGCGGCAAGATTAAATATGGTATTCAAGGTTTTCACACTGCAAGGTTTGTTAACATCATTAGAGGAAATTATATTAATTTTTTCAGATACAGAAGTTATGGCATTTCATTATCAGCATCATTGCCTCTTAACAGATTCTACCGTTTGGAAGCCGGCTTAGGTTGGCTTAATGTGCGTGGAGAAAACCTTGATGATCTTTCCGATCCGCTTGATGAAGCATCGTTTATTGTACCTTCATTGGCTTATGTACACGATAATATTATGTGGGGATATACTGCTCCAATTCAGGGAACCCGTTATCGGTTTGAAGCTTATGGAAATCCGGGACTTGGAAATAAACGATTAAGCTTTTATACATTAAGCGGAGATTACCGAACCTATCTAAGATTCTGGACAGATTATTCATTTGCCATTAGATTTTCAGGAGGATATTCTGGCGGTGAAAATGCACAAAGATTTTTTATGGGTGGAATAGAAAACTGGATAAACCGTTCATTTGCAACAACAGAGATCCCTATAGAATCTACAAGCGATTATGCATTCTTAACTGCTGTGTTACCATTAAGAGGATATAATTATTCAGAACGTATCGGCACCAAATATTTGCTTATGAATTATGAACTGAGATTTCCTTTAATCAGGTATTTGATTCCGGGTCCTTTACCAATCTTATTTAATAACATTATTGGTGTTGCATTTATTGATGCCGGTGCCGCTTGGGATAATACAAGTAAGCTGCAATTGTTTAATAGAGATTCAGATGGTTATTTTAGAAGTAAAGATTTACTTATGGGTACTGGTGTAGGTGCTAGAGTATTCTTCCTTTACTTTTTACTTAGATTTGATGTTGCCTGGGCTTATAATTTTAATCACTTTTCAGACCCAATATTCTATTTTTCAATCGGTGCTGATTTCTAATCAGCACCAACTGCTATTACTCTTTATTTTTGGTTTTTGAATCAGATTTCTTCTCTGAACCTGCCTTATTACTGATGTCTTGATTGTTAGTTTTTGAATTTCCGGTTGAGGTATTATTAGAGTTTTTATAATCTGTTTGATAAAAACCGCTTCCCTTAAAAATTGGACCGGCACCTGCACCTATTAATCTTTTTATCTTACCTTTACAAACAGGACAGATTTTTAGTGGCTCGTCTTTCATTGATTGAAAAATTTCAAATCTATGTCCACATTTAGTGCATTTATATTCATACGTTGGCATTTAAAACTCCTAAATTTTGGATGCGAAAAATAATGATAAATTACTGAATGTTCTATAAATTTAAACTCATAAAAAATATTATTAAGGGATATTGAATTGAAAAAAATATTGTTGATCTGTTTTCTATCAGTAATATTGATTTCCGGTTGTCTTAATTATAATCAAAATACTATAATCTATCCTGATGGTTCTGGTGAAATGCAGATTAATTACTGGATGAAGTATTCCGACTCAAGTTCAGTTTCAACAATATTGAATCTGGAAATTTTTAATCCTGATTCAATAAGAAAAGAGTTTGCTTCTGATTTTACCACCATTCAAAATATCACTTCCTATTCTGATTCAACTGATTCAACAATACGGGCAGATATAAATATAAAATTTAACCATGTAGATTCACTGAATACAATCAAAGCTTTTGCTCAATCAAAATATCATTTAGAAGATGGTGCATCTGGTCAAAAGATATTTTCACAGTTTATACCTCCTATTGCTACCGGATTTGGAATTGAAGGAAGTATTACAAATATATAGATCCAATGTTTGGTGACCTTGAAACTTTTAAAACTCTAGTAAAAGAGTGTCACAAAAAAAACATCCGAATTATAATAGATTTTGTAATCAATCACACATCTTCCGAACACAAGTGGTTTAAAGAATCCCGATCTTCGCGGGAAAATTCTAAAAGAGATTGGTATATTTGGCGCGATCCAAAACCGGACGGCTCTCCGCCCAATAACTGGCGCTCTGTTTTTGGTGGCCCAGCTTGGACTCTTGATGAAAAAACCGGTCAGTATTACTTTCATAGCTTTCTGCCTGAACAACCGGATTTAAATTGGCGTTATGAAGAAGTCCAAGAAGAAATGAAGCAGGTAGGAAGATTTTGGCTTGATATGGGGGTAGACGGTTTTCGGATTGATGCGATTGAGCATTTGATAGAAGACAGCTATCTGCGCGATGACCCAAGAAATCCGGATTATGTGCCACTTCGCGATGACCCATATCTTTTAAATGAACATCTTTTCAGCAAAAGCCAAAAAGATTTGAGTTATTGTATAAATGCTTTATGTGAACTAATCAGCGAATACCCCGACAGATTTATTGTCAGTGAGGCCTATGTTGATATTCCTAAAATTGTCTCTCTTTATCAGGCCTGCGAGCAAAAGGTTCACGCACCTTTTAATTTTAATTTGATGGGAAAACGTTGGTCAGCCACAGAATATCGCCAATTTGTTGATGAATTTGAAAAAGCCCTGTCACCAAACGATTGGCCAAATTATGTTTTTGGAAATCATGACCGTTCGCGTCTGGTATCCCGCCTCGGAGAGAAGAGGGCTAGGGTCGTGGCGGTTTTGCTTCTGACACTGCGTGGTATGCCTTTTATCTATTACGGTGATGAAATTGGTATGGCTGATGTTGAAATTTCTCTAGAAAAAATAAAAGACCCATTTGCTAAAAAATTGGGCGAAATCAGATATAGTCGCGACCCAGAACGGACACCGATGCAGTGGAGTGGAGAGAAATATGCCGGTTTTTCAGAAGTTGAGCCGTGGTTGCCGGTTTCGCCGGACTTTGAGAAAAAAAATGTCGAAGAAGAGCTCAAAGACCCAAGTTCAATTTTAAATCTTTATCGCTCTTTGATAGGTTTCAGAAATAAGACGCCGGCTTTGCAATATGGAACTTATAAATCTTTGGATACTCTGTCCTCGGAAATATTCTCTTATGTTAGAGAATATGAAGGTCAGAAGATTTTGATAATACTAAATTTTTCTGATAAAGAAGTTGAGGAAACTATACCTTTTAAAGAACTAAAATTTATTTGCTCCACTTACGGGAAAATCTTTAGGGTTGGCGACAATCCTTCTGGTAAGGTGAGTTTGAGACCAAACGAGGGCTGTATTTTTGAGGTTTTGAACTAATTTTAAAAAGTTTTTAGACATTACCTTTTTCTATTGACAAAAATCTATTATTTGTTATAATATAAAAAGCTGTAAGTTTGTTCTTTGTCGTTGAGTTGTTTTATGAAGAGGGTAGTGTGTTGCTACTCTCATCACCCCCCGTCCTCTTTCTTGGAGGACATACTGAAAGGAGCGAAAAATGTTGAAGATTTTCCGTTTTGGCTTGTTAGAGAATCCGAAGACGGGCAAGCCCCAGTGGCAGGCCCGACGGAAAGGCAGGGACGGCACGACGTGCTACATTGTCCCTGATGAGAGTCCCAAGTTCCCCTCGTATGAGCAGGATGTTTGGCTCTGCGAGATCGGGGATCCGGTCTTCGTGTCTCCGGACAAGAAGTTCCGAGTCGTTCAGGTCCGGCTCATCGCGCCTTGGCCGGAGAGGATGAAGCTTCTCTTTGTGCTTGGAGAGCGCGACGAGAAGCCCTTCTGGAGCGCGTCCGGGCGTGTCGGACCGGTGAATGTCACTTTCGTTGTCCACAAGGACAGCGAGGTGTCGCCTGATGAGACCAGTCCCGTCTGGAACTGTGGGCTGGATACCTTCATCATGGCCCAGAACCGGTACGGGATCATCGTTCCGGTTTGGCCGGAAGGACCGGTGGAGACCGAGCTCCGGACTCTGGACTTCACTGAAGACAAAAACCCTGAAGGAAGAGCTCAATTCGCCTGTCAATCGGCAAGCGACGGGGTCATCGTCAGGTATGTGGTTGACCGAGGCCACTACCTGCGGGTCAAAAACTCTGGCGAGTCCCGCTGGACTTGTGTCTTCAAGCGGGATCTCCACACAAGCCCAGACGGGCTCTTCCGTGTGATCGCGGTCGTTCCGGTGTCTCCTGTGCCTCTCACCGACCGAGGGAAAAGGCGACGGGAGAGACGTGAAGAGAGGGCGATTCGCACGGCAGCAAGGCTCGAGGCCGAGCGCGAATCGGCTCGGAAGCGCGCTGCCGAACGTCTGACGGGTGGTGGCACCCGGCGCTCCAACGGCGGTAAGAACAACAAGAAGGTTGCCACTACCTAAACCTAACAACTCAACACCGCACCCGCACCCCCAAGCAGTATGGGGGTGTTTTTTGTTGATAAACAAATATCCGAGAGTAGTAACCGCTCTCGGTTTCTTTTTTTATTCTCTGTGGATTTTATTGTTGAAAATAAATAAGATAAGGTATAAAATTCTTTTCCAGGTTAATAGTTCTTTTGGTCGGGTGTCCGACCGGCTATTGCCGAAACCCTCAAAGAAAAGGGGTCAATCGTGGAAGAGAAAGTTCCGACAATCAATGGAGCTAGGGACATGGAAAAGATCAAGGAGGGAGAGAAGGTCAGGGTCGTCGGAGTCTGGACCAGAGCCAAACCGCAGAGTCTCGCGACTCTGACCGTCCGTGACCTCGCCGGGGAGATCAACTTCATCTGGTCTGATCCATATGTTCAGCCAACTACTGATACTCCGGGGTACTGGGAGATGGAGATCATCAGAGAGATGGTGAAGCCTGTGGGTTTCTACACCGTCTCTTTCGTTTCTGCGGGGCCGATTCCTGAGCCGGAGCGCCCCAAATACTGGGGCAGAAAAGCCGTGAAGATTGACCGTGGTGAGCGCAGTCCGGTTCACCACACCTGAAGGAGGCACACTGAAACCTCGCGCCAGACGGCTGGCGTGGGGTTTTTTTTATCCAATTTTTGAAGCCAATATAAAATCGTTTTCAGTCAAACCGCCGACTGAATGAGTAGAGATTGAAATTTTGACTTTATTCCAATTAAAAATCAGAATGTCCGGGTGATGGCCCTCGTCTTCAGCGATTTTTCCAACTTTATTGACGAATTCCAGCGCTTTTGGAAAATTTTCAAATTCAAATTTTTTTTCTATTTTTTTGCCATCTCCCGAGAGCCCCCAGTCTGGTATTTCTTTTAGAAAATTATTTATCTCAAGAGAATTTAACAACCCCCTACCGTTCTCGCAAGGAATACATTTTTTATTTTTTAACACGATAAAAATTCTTAACGCTTGTTTATTATTTTACTAAATCTTCTCCACAACATTTCAAACCTTCACGGATAGGAGCCTTTCCGATAATTTTTATAATTTCTTCTGGATCATCTATGATAGTGTAGAGTTTTGTATCTTCCTTCTCAATCGTTCCGTACTTATTTAACAGAAACTTCTTAATTAATTTATCAAACTGTTTCCAGTACTCTTTACCGACCAAAATTACCGGTACTGAATGAATTTTGCCGGTCTGCACCAAAGTCAAAATTTCAAAACACTCGTCGAGGGTTCCAAATCCGCCCGGGTAAAAAATGTAGGCCTCGGCGGCAAAGGATAGACAAACCTTTCTGGTAAAAAAATAATAAAAATTGACTTCTTCAGTTAAAAATTTATTGGTTGCTTGTTCGGTTGGTATATCAATTGTGAGACCTAAAGATGAGCCACCAGCTTCAATCGCGCCTCTGTTCGCGGCCTCCATAATACCCGGACCGCCGCCGGTCAGAATGGCATAATTAAGCTCCCGAACTATTTTTTGGGCCAATTTTCTCGCATGTTCGTAAAATTTATTTCCTTCTTTAAATTGGGATGAACCAAAAAAAGTTACGGATAGAGGATGATCTTTCAAGAATTGGAAGCCATTTTCAAATTCTTTTTTTATCATTTCAATCCTTTGTCGGTTAGCGGTCTCAAAATCTTTAGAGTTTAGTTCTTCAAAATTTGAATTTGTCATAATTATGTTGATTATTGGTTTTTGCCAGTTTATTGTATAATGAAAATAGGTTATTTCAAACCTTTATTACAAGCTCTAACCAAACAAAATGAAAAGCAAATTAAGTACTAATCAGTGGATAGCGGTTGTAGTCTCTATCTCGGCCGTTGTTTTCATCTTTTTTATTAGCGCGCAAAATTCTAATAGAGTAATTCCGACTGGCGCTTCGGAGTCAAGTTCCGAACGATTGCCGATAATCGGCGGTCTTGATCAAAAAAATATATTTCAGAATATTATGACGCAAAATACTCCTGAAGATTCAACAGGTCTTATGATTGAAGATTTAGTGGTCGGAGAAGGCAAGACCGCTGAAGTCGGCAATAAAGTTCTTGTGCATTACGATGGTTACTTAACAGACGAAACTCTATTTGATAGCAGTTATAGAAGAGGTACGCCGTTTGAGTTTGTCTTAGGCGCAGGCGAAGTTATTTCCGGTTGGGATAATGGAGTGGTGGGTATGAAAGAAGGAGGGTTAAGAATTCTTGTAATTCCACCTGCTCTAGCTTACGGAGAAAGAGAAGTTGGCCCGATTCCGCCAAATTCAACTCTTGTCTTTACAGTGGAACTTATTGAAGTCTTGGAATAAAAGTTCTCTGGCGAATCTTTTTTGGTGTAGATGTTTAAAATTGAAAAGAAAATTAGCGGCGCACTTGGGCGAGCCGGCGTTTTAACTACTCCTCACGGGGATATTTTAACTCCGGCTTTTGCCACTGTCGGCACAAAGGCCACGGTCAAAGCTCTTACCCCGGAAGAAGTTCGAAATACTAACAGTCAGGTTGTTTTAGCCAACACCTATCATCTTTATCTTCAGCCCGGAGAACAAATAATCAAAAAATCAGGCGGACTCCACAAATTTATGAATTGGCAAGGGCCGATAATAACTGATTCAGGTGGGTTTCAGGTTTTTTCTCTAGGCGCGGCTTTTGACCGGAATGTTTCAAAAATCTCAAAAACTCCAGTTGAGACAAAAACAGATTTCAGCCAGAAGAAAAATGGTCTTGCTAAAATAGATGAAGACGGAGTAAACTTCAAAAACCCTTTAGATGGCTCATCTCATCGTTTTACACCTGAAAAATCAATTGAAATTCAAAGATGTCTTGGTGCTGATATCATTTTTTCTTTCGACGAATGTACTTCACCTCTAGCGCCACTTGAATATCAAAGGGAGGCAATGGAGAGGACTCATCGTTGGGCGGAAAGAGGGTTATCCTATTTTAAAAATAAGGGGGAGGGGAAAATTAAAAGAATTACCCGCAAGATTTTGAAAGTTCCGGAAGAACAGGAGATAAATCCTGGGCAACAACTCTTTGGAATTGTTCAAGGTGGAAGGTTTGAAAATCTTCGGAAAGAGTCGGCAAGAATTATAGGAGGCATGGATTTTGATGGTTTTGGCATCGGTGGGTCTTTTGAAAAAAAAGACATCTATGAGTCTTTGAAGTGGGTAAATATAATCTTGCCGGAAAATAAGCCCAAGCATCTACTTGGTATCGGTGAACCGAAAGATATCATTTTGGGGATTGAAAATGGCGCGGATTTGTTTGACTGCGTCATCCCAACCAGAATGGGACGGAATGGTTCTATCTTTACCAAAAAAGGCAAGCTGAATATCACCAATTCCAGATTCAAAAAAGATTTTTCAAGTATTGAGAATGACTGTAGTTGCTATACTTGCCGAAATTTTTCTAGGGCCTATTTGTCACACTTGTTTAGAGCCAAAGAAATGCTCGCTTCGACCTTGGCTTCAATACACAATCTTTATTTTATAAACAATTTGTTTGTCTCTGCTCGCCAAGCGATCCTAAACGACACCTTTTTTGAATTTAAAAAACAATTTCTCGGAAACTATAAATAATTTTGCCAAAATGACCCAAAACCGTTTCAAATTGAAAAGTGATTTTTCGCCGGCCGGCGACCAACCAAAAGCTATAGAAAAATTAGTTAGCGGTGTCGGTAAAAAATTTAAATACCAAACCCTGCTTGGTGTTACGGGTAGTGGCAAAACTTTTACCATTGCTAACGTTATTGAGAAAATTCAAAAACCGACCCTCGTCATTGCCCACAATAAAACTTTGGCGGCACAACTAGCTCAAGAGTATCGAGATTTTTTTCCAGAAAACGCTGTCCATTACTTTGTTTCTTATTATGATTTCTATCAGCCGGAGGCCTATATGCCGGTTACTGATACCTATATTGAAAAAGAAGCGATGATCAACGAAGAAATTGATCGTTTAAGACATGCTTCCACTCAAGCACTTTTGACAAGGCAAGACGTCATAATTGTAGCTTCAGTTTCGTGTATATATGGTTTAGGCAACCCCAGTGAATACAAGAAAGCGCACTTGAGTATTGAAGTTGGAGATAAACTTGGCCGATCATCGCTAATCAGGAATCTGGTTGAGATGCATTTTAGGAGAACCAATAGCGATCTAGTCTCTGGCGAATTTAGAGCGATAGGCAATAGCTTGGAAATTATGCCGACTAACGAGAAACTTATTTTTAGATTGGAAATAGATAATGAAATTGTGTCAAAAATTGAAATTCTAAATCCGATTTCCCGTTCAATTATTAGCGAGGAGAATTCAGTTTTTATATTTCCAGCAAAACATTTTATCACTGACGATGAAGAGCTTGAAAGAGCTACTCGCGCCATAAAAAGTGAACTAAAAAACCAACTCAAAAAATTTGAAAAAGAGGGAAAACTTTTGGAAGCCGAACGCCTAAAAAGAAGAACAAACTACGATTTGGCTTTGATAAAGGAAGTAGGATATTGCAATGGAATTGAAAACTACTCGCGCCATTTTGAAAACCGAGAGCCGGGCAAACCCCCATTTACTCTGCTTGATTATTTTGTCTTTGGTCGTAAAAATAAAGATTTTCTGATAATTATAGACGAATCACATGTTACTTTGCCACAAATCGCTGGAATGCAATCAGGTGATGCCGCCAGAAAAAAGGTTTTGATAGAGCACGGTTTTCGCTTGCCTTCAGCCAAAGATAATCGCCCAATGACTTTTGAAGAATTTCAAGGAAGAATCGGTCAAGCAATTTTTACTTCTGCTACGCCGGGAGAGTTTGAGAAAAAAAACAGCCGTCAAGTTGTTGAGCAAATAATCCGCCCAACTGGTCTTATTGATCCTGCTATTGAGGTTAGGCCAATAAACGGAAAAAAAGGATATCCCGGACAAATTCATGATTTTATCAAGGATACCGAGAAAGTCGTGAAGGGCGGTGGGAGGGTTTTGGTGACCACTTTGACCAAAAAAATGGCCGAGGATTTGAGTCAGTTTTTGAAAGAAAAGAAAATCAAATCGGAATATTTGCACAGCGACATAAAAACTTTGGAGAGAATTGAAATTTTGACGAATTTTAGAAAAGGAGACTTTGACTGTTTGGTTGGAGTAAATCTTTTACGTGAAGGTCTTGATTTACCAGAAGTAGAATTAATTGGGATTTTAGATGCAGACAAAGAGGGTTTTCTAAGAAGCGAAACTTCCTTGATACAGATAATTGGTCGGGCGGCAAGAAATGTAAAAGGTCGAGTGATTCTTTACGCCGACAAGCTAACAGATTCAATGAATAGGGCTATCAGTGAGACAAACAGAAGAAGAGAGATTCAAATTTCATACAATAAAAAACACAAAATAATTCCAAAGACCGTGATCAAAAAAATTAGAGACATTACAGAAGACATAAGAAACCGCCACCAAAAAGCTGCTGATTCTTTAGCTTCTCTTGATAGGGAAGTTTATAAAGGTGGCATCAATAAAATATTGAAAGAGAAAGAAAAACAAATGAACGAGGCGGTTAAGAATTTAGATTTTGAAACTGCCGCTATTTTACGAGATGAAATAAAAATTCTCTTGGGAAGAGGAGAAAAATAATTTTATATCCCCAGTGTATTTGTAAGTTTTTATCTTTTTGCTTGCTATAATTTAAAGACATGGCGATCCGACTAATTCACAGTAACAAGTTTGAATCAAACAAATGGTTGATTTCGGCGAGGTGGTTTTACGCCCCGGCGATTTTTGTTATGGGACTTTTGTCCAGACTCGATCCGGTCGGCGATGCAGTATTCCCACTACCGGTAATGCTCCTCTTATTTTCTATTTTTATTTTGGTCAATGCGGTTTTTTGGTTGACTGCCAAACAGCTGGAAATGAAAAACCAGACCAAAAGAATAAATTATCTCGGATTCGGGCAAATTATGGCAGGACTTGTTTTCTTTTTATTCATCTTCCATTTCTCCGGAGGAATCGAGAGCATCTCATCAATATTTTTCTTCATTCCAATTGTTTCCTCAATAATTCTGTTCAGTCCAATAGGTTCGCTCTTTGTGGCCTTTGTTTCCGCTGTTTTAGTCAACGGGATGATTTTTCTCTCATATTTTGGAATTGCTCAAAAAATTTACGGTTACTCCGGACGCGAGATTATTGAGTATGACGAACTTTTAGTGATGCTTTCAACCTCAATAGTTATTTCGGCTGTTTATTTTATTGTCGGCTCATTATCCGGCTACCTGTCTTCAGCTTTGAAAAAAAGAGAATATCAGATTATTGAAGGAAGAAGACAAGCCGAACTTCAGTCCGAAAAGTTGCGTCTATTGAACGAAGAATACAACAAATTTGCTAGGCGCTTAATACGGCAAGATTTAGAATTAAAAAAGGAAACCGAAGAAGTCGAACGTCTTGACCAAGAAAAAAGGGAGTTCGTTTCAACTGTTGCCCATCAATTAAGAACTCCACTTTCGGCTATCAAGTGGACACTCGATACTTTGTTGAGAGGCAATGAAGGGGTTTTAACAAGCGACCAAAGAGCTTTGATAATGAAAGCTTACGAGAGCAATGAAAGAATCATAAGTTTGATACATGACATGCTCGGTTCTGAAAGGATTGACGCCGGTGCCGGTGGTTTCTCTCCAGTTGAAATAAATCTGACTGATTTGCTAGATAATGTGCTCCCAGACTTCCACTCCGTTATTGAAAACAAAAACATAAAAATTGAGATTCAAAAAGAAAAAAATTTACCAAAAGTTAAGGTTGATCCACAAAAAATTCGCGCCGTTTTCCAGAATTTGATTGAAAACGCGGTTAAATATTCAAAAAAAGGTGGAAAAATTACGATCGCCCTTAGTTTAAATAAAACCGGTGACAAAGTTTTAGCACTAATTTCTGACGAAGGTATTGGAATCCCTAAAGAAGAACAATCTAATCTTTTTAGAAAGTTTTTCAGAGCCTCAAACGCTGTAAAGCTTGAACCAGGTGGAACTGGACTCGGACTTTTCATAGTCAAAAGTTTGATTGAACAGCACGGCGGTTCAATCAATTTTGAAAGTCAAGACGGCAAAGGAACTAAATTTATATTAGAAATCCCCATAAGCCCTGTTCCTCCCGCTCAAAAAGTTGTAAAATAAAACTATGGCAGAAAAAATTTTAATTGTTTTGGAAGAAGACCTCTTTCTTGGCAATGTTATAAACGAAAAAATAAAGAAGGAAGGTTTTGAGACATTGTTTATAAACAATGCCAGAATAGCGCTCTCACAGATGGAAAACTTTAAACCCGATCTTGTGATTCTGGATATCAGTCTTAAAACCATTAACCCTTTCAAGGTGTTGGAAGAAAAAAATGCAAGACAAGACTTGCGACAAATTCCCGTGATTACAATATCCCCATCTGGAGACGTTGATGAGATAAGGCGGGTTTTAGATCTTGGGGTTAGAGATTATATAGTCAAATCACAATTCAGCGCCGATGAATTAGTATCAAAAGTTAAAATCCAACTGTTAAAAACTGGCAAAAAAGATGGCAAAAATGTTTTGGAGGGTAGAAAGATTATGTGGGTTGAAGATGATCAATTTTTAAGCGATTTAATTGCCAGAAAACTCTCGCAACAAAAAAGCCAATTGCTTTTTTCAAGAACTGGCGAAGAAGCTCTGAAAGTTTTAGAACAAGACCAGCCGGACGTTATTTTGCTAGATCTTTTACTTCCCGGAATAAGCGGTTTTGATGTCTTGAAAGCGGTTAAATCAAATAATAAATTAAAAGATATTCCGGTCATCATTCTCTCAAACTTCACTCAAAATAACGAAATAGAAAGAACAAGAGCTATGGGCGCCGACCGATTTTTGACAAAAGCGACTGTAGTTTTAGACGATATCGTAAAAGAAATTCAAAACGTTCTTTTTGAAAAACAAAAAATCTAGATTGGAGATGAGTTAGTATTGTGTTAGTATAAACTTTAATACCCCTAGTAAGTTAAGAAAGGGGGTTTTGTTGCTTGTTTTATGCAAAAAAATTCAGGAGACAAGATAATAGTGCGTGGCGCTAGAACTCATAATTTAAAAAATATCACGGTAGAAATGCCGAGAAACAAGATAACCGTGATAACCGGTCTGTCGGGCTCCGGCAAATCGTCTTTGGCTTTTGATACGATTTTTGCCGAAGGGCAGAGGCGTTACATAGAATCCCTTTCTCCCTATGCCAGACAATTTTTGAGAATAATGCCCAAACCTGATGTTGATGAGATTTCGGGCCTGTCTCCGGCTATTTCTATTGACCAGAAATTTCGCTCCGGAAATCCGCGTTCAACAGTGGCGACTATGACCGAAATTTATGATTACCTGCGAATTTTGTTTGCCAGAATCGGCCGACCGCATTGTCTAATCTGCGGAAAAGAGATTGAAAAAATGTCACGTGAAGAGATAAAAAATTTAATTGTTAAAAAAATACGGGAAAAAATCACAAAATCAGGAAAAGAATCTACACTCGAAATATACTCTCCGGTTGTTCGAGGGCGAAAAGGTGAGTATTACCAACTACTCTACGACCTCTTAGGCAGAGGGTATTCAAAAGTTTCAATTGATGGGCAATTAAAAAGTCTAAGGCAACAAATTATTCTCTCCAAAAATAAAAAGCACAATATCGATATTCTTGTTGACGAAATTAAATTTTCCGATTTGTCCTTGTCAGTTCCGACAAACAAGGACTGGCAAGAAAGATTGGGAGAGGATTTGGAGAAAGCGCTTGAGGAATCAGAAGGTCTTGTAAAAATAATTTTTAATTTTGGAAAGACAGAAAAAGAAGAGTTCGTTTGGTCTACTAAATTCTCTTGTCCTTCAGACGGTTATTCGTATCCAGAAATAGAACCGAGAATGTTTTCTTTTAATTCTCCTTATGGAGCTTGCCAAGATTGCAATGGTCTTGGTACCAAACATTATTGGGGTTCTGAACCTTGTCCAAATTGTAATGGTTCAAGATTGAGAAAGGAGGCCTTAAAGGTCTTGATTTCCGGAAAGAATATAGTTGAAATCGGTAGTCTTTCAATTTCCGAAGCAGATGAATTTTTTGGAAATATTAAACTTAACAAGAAAGAAAAAGAAATTTCTGAAGTTGCAATCAGAGAAATAGTCTCTCGTCTGAAATTTATGATTAATGTCGGAATTGAATACCTGACTTTAGACAGGCGAGCCGGAACGCTTTCCGGCGGAGAAGCGCAAAGAATTCGCTTGGCAAGCCAACTCGGGTCTGGTCTGGTCGGCGCACTTTATGTTTTGGACGAACCAACAATTGGCCTACATGCTCACGACAACAATCGACTGGTAAAAACTTTGGCCGAACTTCGAGACCTTGGTAACACAATAATAATTGTTGAGCACGACGAAGATACTATTTATTCTTCAGATTACATTGTTGATATTGGTCCGGGAGCTGGAATTCATGGTGGAGAAGTGGTGGTTTCTGGTTTTTTGGAAAAATTATTAACCGAAGCAAATTCGTCAGCTAGCAGAAAAAATAATTCTCTGACCCTTGATTACTTGAGAGGTGATAACAAAATTCCGGTTCCGGAAAAAAGACGGGGTACAGAAAAAGGCAAAATAATAATAAAAGGTGGAAAAGTTTTTAACATAAAAAATTTAAATGCTGAAATCCCTCTCGGTAAATTTGTGGTAATAACCGGTCTGTCGGGCTCCGGCAAATCGTCTCTACTTTACGAAATTCTCCATAAAAATTTACAAGCCAGGTTTGATCGTAGATACAGAAGCGCAGAAATTTTTAATTGTCAGTCTTTTACTGGTACAGAATATCTAAACAGAGCAATTTTAATAGACCAGTCACCAATTGGCCGAACCCCGCGCTCTAACCCAGCGACTTATACCGGCGCATGGACTTTTATCCGCGAGCTTTTCGCCGAAACTTCCGAAGCTAAAGTCCGCGGTTGGAAACCTAGCCGTTTCTCTTTCAATGTCAAAGGTGGTCGTTGTGAAGCTTGCCAGGGTAATGGAACCATAGAGGTTGAAATGCAGTTTTTGCCGACTGTTTATGTCACTTGTGATGTGTGCAACGGCCGTCGGTTTATGAAAGAAACTCTTGAGGTTAAATATAAGAAAAAAAACATATATGACGTCCTAAAGATGACAATAGAAGAAGCGCTTGATTTTTTCAAAGATATTCCGGGAGTTTACGACCGTTTGAAAACCATGGACGAGGTTGGCTTGAGCTATTTAGAGCTTGGTCAATCTGCTACCACGCTTTCTGGTGGGGAAGCGCAGAGAGTAAAGATTTCTTCCGAACTTTTTCGGCCCGATTTATACAAAACAATTTATCTTTTAGACGAGCCGACGGTCGGCTTACATTACGAAGATGTGAAAAAACTTGTTGAGATTCTTCAAAAATTGGTTGATAAGGGTAACACCGTCGTAACAATCGAACACAATATGGATTTCATAAAAAACTCCGACTACATTATTGATATGGGGCCGGAAGGTGGAGACAGAGGTGGTGAAATTGTTGCTAAAGGCACACCTGAACAAATTGCTCAATCTAAAAATTCCTATACCGGAGAATATTTGAGAAAAACTCTAAAGAAAGAATAATTCATAACGAATGCGTTCAGATAGCAAAATGAATCCTTCGCTTGCTAAAAAAATAAAAAACCTGCCGGATTCTCCTGGTGTTTATTTATTTTCAGAGAGAGGAGGTAAAACGGAAGACGAAAAAATTCTTTATATTGGTAAAGCCACGTCTCTTCGGAACAGGGTAAGAAGTTATTTTAATGGAAACTTATTATTTTCTCGAGGCCCTTTGATTGCCAAGATGGTTGAGGAAATAAAAAATATAAAGTATCAAAAAACCGATTCTGTCCTTGAGGCGCTTATCTTAGAGGCCAATTTAATTAAAAAATACAAACCGAAATACAATACTCAAGAAAAAGATGACAGGAGTTGGAATTATGTCGTCATCACTGATGAAGATTTCCCTAGAATTCTCACCATCCGCCAAAAAGAACTCGCCCTAGACCCTAAACCCTATACCCTAATGGCTAGCTTCGGTCCTTTCCCCCACGGAAACCAATTAAAAGAGGCCTTGAGAATTCTTAGAAAAATCTTTCCTTTCTACTCGAGCGACACAAAAAACACCCAAGGTGAAAGATTTTACAAAGAAATAGGCTTAGCTCCAAACCAAAACAAATCTGACTATCAAAAAACAATTAGTCATCTAAAACTCTTCCTTGAGGGTAAGAAAAAACAAATTATTTTTAATCTAGAAAAAGAGATGCGGGGTGAAGTCAAAAAACTCAATTTTGAAAAAGCGGGGGAGTTGAGAAACAAAATATTTGCTTTAAAACACATACAAGACATTGCCTTACTGAAGAATTTGGATGAAAGTGGTGCAGACCAAGGGAATTTTCGGATAGAATCTTATGACGTGGCACATATTTCAGGGACATTTATGGTTGGTGTGATGGTTGTTCTTGAAGAAGGAATTTTCAAAAAAAGTCAGTACAGAAAATTTAAAATAAAAAAAACAGAAGGAGGAGACACATCAGCTCTATCTGAAATTATCGATAGAAGATTTAACCACGCCGAATGGCAGATGCCAAATCTTGTCTGTGTTGATGGCGGAATAGCACAAAAAAACGTAGCAGAAAAAATTTTAAGAAAAAAAGGTTTATTCATTCCGGTAGTTTCAGTTGTTAAAGACAAAAAACACAAACCGAAACAAATCCTCGGGGATAGAAAGACGATTGGTAATCGGCAAAAAGAGATTCTTCTCATCAATCAAGAAGCTCATCGTTTCGCCTTATCTTTTCATAAAAAATTGAGAGACAAAATTAATTGAAGATCCATATCGCTTTTCTATTAATGCTATTTGTTTTTCAACTGATATAATAGTAATTATGTCAAAGATTGGGAAAATTAGAGTTGGCGTTTTGCGCGGTGGACCATCTGGCGAATATGAAATTTCTCTTAAAACCGGCAATGCAGTTTTAGAAAATCTGCCGGCAAAATATCATCCGATTGATATTTTCATAGACAAAAACGGGATTTGGCATCACCACGGATTACCTTACCAACCGGAAAAAATCTTAAAACATTTGGACGTGGTTTTTAATGCTCTACATGGAGAATATGGCGAAGATGGGAAAGTGCAAAAGATTTTTGAACACTTTAAGATTCCATATACCGGCTCAAACTCATTTTCTTCAGCTTTGGCAATGAACAAGGTTTTTTCTAGAAAGATTTTCGGAGAAGTTGGTTTAAAGATTCCAGAAGCCGAAGTTCTAAAGAAATCAGAAGCCAGTTATTTGAAAGTTTTTGAAATTTTTTCTCACTTACCCAAACCGATTGTTGTCAAACCATCTTCAGGCGGATCGTCTTTGGGAGTTAATATTACAGACTCTTTGGAAAATTTTTCTGAAGCAATTTGGAACGCCTTTGAGTATTCTGAAATTGCTTTGATTGAGCGGTGTGTTGAGGGAATTGAGGTTACCTGCGGAGTAATAGAGGGTGTAAATCAAAATCAAATTTTTGCTCTGCCTCCTATTGAAATTCGACCTACAAATTCAGATTTTTTTGACTATCAAGCAAAATACAGTGGAACAACAGAAGAGATTTGTCCGGCTGAATTACCAGAAGATTTAATCGGAGAAATAAAAAATGTTGCAATCTTAGCCCATAAGGCACTGAATCTAAAACATTATTCTAGAACAGACATGATTATTGACGATGACGATAATATCTACGTTCTGGAAACCAACACCCTGCCCGGTCTAACATTAGAATCGCTTTTCCCAAAATCGGTAAGGGCTGCCGGTTCTAATCTGTCAGATTTTTTAGACCACCTCTTAACCCTGGCTTTAAAAAATAGGTAGGTTTTTGTACTAACCATCTAATTTTGATGGACCCGAGGAGAATCGAACTCCTGCTTCAGCAATGCGAATGCTGCGTAATACCACTTTACTACGGGCCCGAATTGGACAGTATATTTGCGC
>JAANMU010001808.1_pt1 | contig 17884 bp, 17 predicted proteins | sample 7279701 | NCBI WGS metagenome assembly JAANMU01 (sample SAMN14094539, study PRJNA606508) | bioreactor metagenome | isolation source: A lab-scale SPAN reactor treating ammonium-rich wastewater day 57 | place: Ireland: Galway | collected 2017-03-13 | reverse complement strand
ATCAAAATTAGGCTGGCTACCACATCTTGCACCAACAAAAATCCAATGGCAATCTTGGCGTAAAGTTTGTGCAGGTCATGCTTGTCACTCAAGAGCTTGAGAATAATAATCGTACTACTAAAAGTCAAAGCAATCGCGACATAGAGAGCTGAGGTTCGATCAAGACCCAGGGCCAGGGCAATCACAAAACCAATAGCGGAAGTGAAGATGACCTGCCCGAGACCGGTGGCCAGAGAGACTTTACCAACCTCTTTAATCACCTTTGGGTTAAGATGTAGGCCAACGATGAAAAGCAAAAAGACGATACCAATCTTGGAAAATAGTTCAGCCTCACTGGTAGCGGTCAAAAGTTTGAGGGCAGAGGGACCAACGATGATGCCCGCCAGAATGTAACCAACGACCAGCGGTTGTTTGAGCTTGCGCACCACCGCCGTCACAATCAGTGTGATGAGCAGGATGAAGCTGAATTCTAGGAAGACTTCCATGATGGTTGGTTGTGCTTAGACAAATATTGCTTATATGATTCACGTTTTGAGATTTCGGATTCCAGCTTACTTCGGGGCAGGCAAGTCCGGAATGACGACATCGACTTATTTCATTTCACGACCTTTTTAACTCCGACCTGATCAATTAAGGGATAGTCGCCTCGAACCTGTTGCCAAAACTTGTCTGCCAGTTGGTTAGAGTACTGAGCGTGTCGGCCTCGTTCCATGCCTGAACAGAGTTTGCGTTCCCAAAAGCGTACTGTGTCGAGAACTTCCAGACCAACCTCTTCAAAGCTTTTAGATTGTTCAGAGTTGCTCAAACTGTCAGGAGTAAATCCACCAAACCTATTAAACAGTTCCTGATTAGATTGTTTCATTAGTTGGTAGTACTTATCGTGTTTAGTGGGCATTTGGAAAAAATTATGGCAAGGGAGTGTACATTTTTTCTTTATACTCTCGCAACATCCGATCTGCTGAATACAACTCATAGGTTTCAATGGACGACTTCATCATGTTCAACCACTCTTGAGGCAGACCTTGATCATCGCGATTGTAGTACAGTGGTGCAATTTTCTGCTCGAGCTTGGTGTAAAAATCTTGACTCAAGTTGTTTTGCTCAAGTGTCCAGCCTTTACCCCGCCAGTCGACCTCCACTGTCCAGCCATCTACCGTAGTCAGTTGCAAGACACCGTTACTGATCGCCTTCATACCTGATGTGCCACAGGCTTCATTGCCAGGCGAAGGGGTATTTAACCAAATGTCAGAACCTGCTATGAGTTTTTGAGCCAAAGCAATCCGATAATTGGGCACAAATAAAGCATAACCAGCTAGAGTCGTGGAGAAAATATTAATCAGTTCTGAGATCAAGTCTTTGTCAATTTCGCCTCCTGGATGAGCTTTACCAGCAATCAACAACTGTATGGGGCGATCAACATTGGAGAGGATTGATTTAAGCTGATGCGCATCTTCCAAAATCTTCTCGAGTTGTTTGTAACCAACTATCCGTCGTGCCCAAGAGATGACCAACCGATTGGGATCGTAGCTGAAGCCTGTTTCCGCCAGCACGAACTGTTGCAGTTCTTTTTTGAGTTGCAGATGGGCTGACCAGAGCTGAGCCGGGTCATTTTTGGTAGTCAAAATTTCTGATCTCTGCCAAGTGTCACGATGAACACCGTTGGTCACATTCACCCAGTGGTAATCAGGCCAGAGTTTTTGGCTGAGTTCGGTATGAGGCGAGCTAACCCCGTTAGCCAAACTAGTAATGTTTAAGGCTGCCATGGTCATAGAATAACCATCAGGGTCGCCACCTGAGCCTAGACTGAGTAGTTGATTGACCGAGATGCCCAGCTGATCAGCATAAGGTTGGGCGAGTGGCGTGACTAGATGTAATGGAAACGACTGATTACCAGCTGGAATTAAGGTGTGGTTAGTGTAAATGGAATTTGACTTGAGGATTTGAAGAGCCGATTGGGCGTCGACTCGATGTTGGTGGCAAATATTGACCAGTAGTTGCCAATGGGCAAAAATCGGACGACCTTCATTAAAGTGATATAAGCTTGGAGTAATGCCAAGACTTGTCAACAACTGAGCTGCTCCAACACCATGCAAAATCTGCTGTCTCAGTTGATACTCTGGGTCACCAATATAAAGGAGCTCAGTCAAATGTCGATGTTCGGGCAAATTTTGATCAGTATTGGCATCAAGCAAATACAGGGTCACCTGATCAGAAAAAGTTTTTTTCCAGCACCTTAACCAAACCTCTTGCGTTCCTAACTGGACTGAAACAAACAAAGGACAGTCATGCTGGTAAACGTGTTCCAAGCCAGCAGAAACTGGATCAAACTCTTGATCTGAGTCGACTTGTCGACCATTGGCATCTAGGGTTTGTCGGAGCATTTTCCCCCGATACAATAAACCAACTGCGACCATGGGTAGATTTTGATCAGCAGCAGCCTTGAGAGTATCACCGGCCAAAATACCCAAACCTCCCATGTAAAATGGTAACTGAGAGTCAAAACCAAACTCGGCACAGAGATAAGCAACGGGGTGATTGGGATCAATCATGCGGACAGACATGTTTATCAGTGTAACACGCCTATCCTTAGTTCGTCATTAGACAATCTGCCAAATCTTAGTTACACTAGACAGCATATGAACACATCCGCCACTGCCGATACCCTTGGTCAAGATCATCTACAATTATTGACACATACCTGTCAAAAAATTAAGAATGACCAGATCCGCCAACCTGGATATAGTGCCATGCAGGCGGTGATGCAAGGGAGCAATCGACCGCAAGCAGTTCAAGCCAGCTTGAGTCAGTTGTATGCACATGGCAGATTGGGGAAAACAGGCTATTTATCAATATTTCCTGTCGACCAAGGCTTGGAGCATAATGCTGCCTATTCTTTTTATCACAATCCGAGCTACTTTGACCCAGAGAATATAGTGAAAATGGCAGTGGCAGGTGGTAGTAGTGCAGTCACAGCGTCTGTGGGAGCTTTAGGTTTGGTGGCCAGAAGATATGCGGATAAAATTCCGTTGGTGGTTAAAATTAATCATAGTCAACACTTAACTTTACCTCCTCAAACTGACCAGATTATGTTTGCTAGTATTAAAGCTGCTCATCAAATGGGGGCGGTTGGGGTTGGAGCTACAGTGTACTTTGGATCAGACAACTCTCCCCGGCAAATTGAGCAAATCGGTCGAGCTATAGAACAAGCTCATGAAATGGGTATGTTTGCAATCATTTGGTGCTATCCACGTAATGACCGATATCAGCACCAAGGTAAAGACTACTCGACCAGTGTTGACATAACGGCTCAGGCGATCCACATGGCGGTGAGTATGGGGGCGGATATAGTCAAACAAAAAATGCCCGACATTTTGCATGGGTTTGAAGATCTTGAAGTCGCCAAATCAGATCCACAAATGTATAACAAATTGTTGAGTGATCACCCAATTGACTTAGTTCGATATCAGGTTATGCATGCTTTTGCGGGAAAAATCGGCCTATTAAATTCCGGTGGTGAGGCTGGAGGAGAGGATGACTTGAGGGAGGCGGTGCGAGCAGCGGTGATCAATAAGCGTGCGGGCGGACAAGGTATTATCATGGGACGAAAGGTGTTTAAAAAATCGTGGGAAGAGGGTCTAAAAATGCTGTGGGCAGTACAGGACGTATATCTGGATCAATCGATTTCAGTTGCTTGACCTCTTAGTATTTTTGCTAATCAGGTGAAGACAGTTCGTGCTGGTGAATAAATGACTTTTAAAGCTGGAACTTGCCGTCAGAATATATTGTAGTGACCTTTCCATCAACCAGCGTTGCCTCAACCGTTCGTTGAGTCGTAGACACAATATCAGTATGTTCGGCTGAGTCGTTAAATCCCAACCGCCTCCAATCGGATTTTTTCAGCATAGCTTGATTACCTCGATAGCAGTCTTTGTAGGCCATGCCGATGGCTAGATGAGTATTGCCCTCTGGTCCTCCAACGTTTTCATCATAAAGAGTTTCTGCCATAAAATGATTAATTCTGGACAACCGTTTGTCAGTCAAAGAAAACTCACCAACCCTATTGGCTCCTGGTGTTTTCAACATTTCAGTCAACAGCTTTTGACCTTTTTTGGCGGTTGCTTTGGTAACCAAGCCCTTTTCAAATTGTAGCTCAACTCCATCAATGATGTTGCCATAACGATAGAGTGGTTGATTAAACCTGATCCAACCTTGAGTGCCTCGCCAATCTGGAGAAGTAAATAGTTCAAAACTTGGAATGTTTCGATCCGCACCACCCTTCCAGATCCGATCAGCACCCAGTTTGATAATCAAATCAACATCAGGTCCTTGGATGTGAAGCGATTCAATTAACAGTTCATTTAATTTAACTCTAATTGAGTCTTGCAACTTCTTGACCCTCCTCCACTCAGCAATCGGATCTTCACAATCCAAGAAGCAGGCATGAATAATTTCTTGCCAGTAGTCTGGGAGAGATAAACCCACAATCTTAGCTTTAGCTGCAGTACCCCATAAGCCTAATGTCCAAGTAAAATCACCTCGAACCTCCTTGTCTGTCAGCCAATCGCGATATTGTTTGTGGGTGTTACGGGCTTGCATAATCTTGGCCGGATCAACATTTTTTAATTCTTCAGGATCAGGATCAGCAATGATTCCAATCGAATGATTGATCAAGTCAGCCCGTGCTTTTAGGTATTTTTTTGGAAAAAAAGTCAGTTGTTCTTGTTTTGCTAACTGGTAGTAATGTTTATCAAAGCCAGTTGGAAACATGCGCATCAGCACATGTCCACCCACTTTGAGAATTTCATTGTGAAGTTCCAGAGCCAGTGGTTTAGCAACATCTGGTACTAAACACTGGACCACATCTCCAGGCTTGATTCCCTCCTGACCGCCATTACCGAGAGCAAAATGCACCAAAACCTGTGCGTAGCGATTCAGGATGAGTTGGGGGGGATTGTAGCAAGTTGACATATATTATGAAATAATGGTGAGTAGATTATTTAGATTGATACATGAAACAATTATTGCCTTATAGTTAAAATTATCATGAAAAAACAACTGAATTTATTGCTGCATTCAATTAAGGTTTTTTTTATTTCTTTGGCTATATTTTATATAATTTGGTCTTTTTTTGTTATGACTATTGTACTCTTAGGTTTTTGAATGAATGCTTGAGAAAGTTAGTTTAAGTTTGTTTATAGCCTTTGCCCGAGCGGAGATTTGGTTTTTGATATCCTGACCGAGTTCCGCCAAAGTCTGCTCGTAGCCATTAGGAATGAAAATTGGGTCATAACCAAAACCGTCACTGCCTGATTGATTGTGAGCGATTGTTCCCAACAATTCACCGAGGAAAAATTGGCAAGATTGGTCAGCAGGATCGTAAAGGCAAGTCACATCGACAAAGCTAGCCGAGCGGTCGACGTTGTTGCCGAGACTATCGATTTTTCCTAGTAAAGCTAAATTCTTTTGCTGATATGTTCCAGTCAACCATCGATCAGAGTTGATGCCTGGAAAATTATTGAGAGCTGTGACTTCCAAACCAGAATCTTCGGCAAGGGTCAGCACCTTGGCTTGAGAACCGTAGGTGACTGCTTTGAGTTTCGCGTTAGATTGATAAGAATCACCAGTTTCATCAACATCGACTCCTTCAAGTTGTGGAAAGTCGTCTAGGGAAAGTAATCGAAAAGGCAAGTCAGCCAGCAAGGTCGATAACTCACGTAATTTGCCAACATTTCGAGTGGCGATTAACAATTGTCGGTTGACTGGATTAGAAGATCCTGAAACAAGTTCAGGACTCCTCTCCCGACAAGTCGGGATCGTTGGTTCAGGATGACAAACTTGACCGCTAAGACGATCTTGGACACTGGCTTGTTGCTGGTGAGTTGACGAGATGTTAGCTAGCACCACCACCGAGTAGTCCTCCTAAACCACCAGTCATGCTCTGGAGTTTTTTGGCAGCCAATTCTTGAGATTTCTTGATAGCTTCATTGAGAACATCGACCGCGTCTTGGCTTGAAATACCCTGGACAGTAAATGACTTCAGGACTTGAGCTCCAGAAATGACGACTCGAATGTCGCCTTTTTCTACCACTATTTCTTCTCTAGACAAGTCGTCTTGCATTTGTTTGGCTTGTTGGCGAAGTTTATTCAAATCGCCGAGTTGTTTGAGCGGGTTGACCATAAGGTAATCCTTTCTTAGATAGGACTGATTGTAGCTTATTTCAGAAAATTTGGGGAGATGAAAACAGATCTGGATGACTAGTTAAGTGAACTGGAAAATTTGGATTAAGCCACGAATGACATTGAGTGTCATGTTAGGTCAATGCTTGAGTTGCCAATGTGACCAAATCAATTGATTTACTTTCCTGAATTGAGGTAGCCCGAACTGGTACTACAGCTTGTGCTTCCAGAGTAACGGGGGATTGACAAATGACCTGAGCAGTCTGTTCTAAGACTTGACGAGTTTTAGGTGCACCAATTATTTCGACATGAAACTGGTGGTTGAGGTTCAGCTGCACAGAACTGTGGGAAAGGATTTTTGGTTGGGCTGAACGAATGATGGCGGCCAAGGTCTGATTGTAAGCCGAGATTGCCTCAGTAAAATTTTGCCAGTCTGCTAGTAGACGCTCAGCAGCAGAAGAGTCAATAGGCTCGACATTATTGACGGCATCATCTATTCGTAATGGATGGCTCGATTGGTGATTATCATTAAAAGCTAAAGATGGATCAACTGTTTTTGAGAAATTGGTGACGGAGATGATTGAGTCAGTGACTTCAGTTGAGGCATTCTCCAGCTGCTCGAGTGAGCTTTGGTTAATGGTGTCATGGTTTGGCAGGGCTGAAATGACTTCTTTAGACAGTTGATTGGAATTATTATTCGTCTTGGTTGAATTAAGATTTTCAGATACTAAAGCAAACTCAGATCCAGCACCAAGTTTAGGATTTTTTGCTCCACTCGCCGGTTCGGCACGACGATTAGCTGATTTGGTTTGATTACCTGATTGCTGATTTTTTGTTGCCCGAGCGATGATGGATAAGCCCCTTAACTCTAGTTTGAGAAATGGAATCAAAGATTGGGCAGATAAGTCGGCATCGATAAACTCATTGAGTAAGAACGCGACTGCTGCTTGAGAGAGTTGTTCAAACTGGGTTGATTTATGCAACAAGTGTAACTTGAGATCATGATGTAAGGTAGTCAAAAGCTGAGTCTGAAAAAAACGCTCATCAGTAGCTTTAGCTCTCAGCTGTTGACATAATTCAGAGAATTTAGCAGGCTCTTTATCGATGATTAGCCTAATAAATTGTTGTAAATCCTGAGTCAGTTGAACTAGATCTTCATGATCTTGATTAACTCGACCTTCAGTTACCAATCGTTCTAAATGTTTGATCGCATCACGCACACTACCATCAGCTTGTCTAGCAGTACTCATTAATTGCTCAGTATTGATATCAATCTTTTCCTGTTTAGCGACTCTTTGCAAGGTCATGACTAATTCATCGATGGTGGGTTGTGAAAATTGTAAGATTTGACATCGAGACTGGATGGTGGCGGGGACTTTGTGTAGTTCGGTAGTTGCTAGCACGAAAATGACGTGATCGGGTGGTTCCTCTAAGGTTTTAAGTAAGGCATTCCACGCTTCTTTGGTTAACATGTGGGCTTCATCTAGAATGCAAACCATCATAGCGCCAGTAGTCGGGGACAATTGCGATTGGTCACGTAGTTGTCGAATATCATCAATACCCCGATGACTGGCTGCATCAATTTCTAATACTGCATAGGAGTGACCTCGAAGAATTTGGTCAGTTAAATCATCCTCAGCTTTCGGAGATAAAAATTTAGATTTATTAAGCTGATGACCTTGATACGCTGATAAGACAGCTTTTTGGTTACGAGGATCGTTCAGGGTAGCAGCCAGCAAACGAGCCGTGGTGGTTTTGCCCGTACCTTTAGGTCCAGTAAAAAGTAGCGTTTGAGGGATCCAGCCCTTTTCTAACCACTTGAGGACAGTCGACCTAACTGATTTCAAGGTCAGGTGCTCAATTTGGCGCGGGCGATACTTAGCGGTCCAGTTCATATCAGGTATGTTGATTTGCTTTACATTGTTCGAATGTAAGATGCTGAGATAAATTCAGCATGATTAGATAGATGCGATCATAACTATATTTGAAGCCAGATCAAAATGACACTCTCAGTCTACTGATGGTGATAGCCTAGTAAGTGCAGTAAACCATGCTCTACGAAAAAACTCAACTGTTGATCGACTCGACGACCTAATTTTTTTGCCTGGGTAATAACCGCTGGATAACTAATGACAATGTCTCCTAAGTGAGGTGGAATATGTGGGGGCAGGGGGATCTCATTGAGTTGGGATTTTTCATGTAACGGAAAAGATAGAACATCAGTCTCACCTTGGTGCTTTAGGATTGACTCGTTGAGCTGAGTAATCCTTCTTTTGCCGACTACCGAAATATCAACTTGTGCGTGAGTAATGTTGCGGGCTAGCAAAAATTGTTCCGCAGTTTGACGTAAAGCAGATCTGTTAACCGGATACCTGGAGCCGATGGTGCATTGAATTAAAATCATAAATGTAGCTCTGCAAGACCGAATAGTGACAACTCTACTGTTTCGGTTAACAGCAGTGTAGCGTTTGGGATTTTAGTGTCAAGCCACTGTCTGACTTTGTCTTTGCTCGCCTTTTGTTCAAAAAGACTCAATAATTTATCTAGATCAGATGCAGACAAACTTACAGCAATTTTATCCAAAATAGCCACTACTAAAAGCTGAGTGATGGTAGTAAAAGCAGAAGTCTGGTCCTGATAGCGTGCTACCGCAGTCTCAAGAGCCACTGAATCAGTAGTGTCGGAGAAGACACCAAAGAGATAGGTGATATTTTGGTTGGGTTGATTAACCATAAAGCAATCCTGAAGGAGTGTGCTGATCAATAAGTAAACATAAGGTATCGCCGGACATACCTGGCCACCAAAATCTACCGAGTCGAACCAATTCGGGTGACAAACCAACACCATAGCGATGGGTGGGTGGTAAAACCCCGGCTGTTTCCCCCACCACCAGTTTTTCCGCGACTGGATTGATCAGCAACCACTTATATTGCCGAATTTGGTCAAAAGCTTGAGTTGGTGAGGTTTGATAGCTTTGAAGTAGCCAAAGCGGATAGTGAACTGCGTACTGCTCGAGTCCAATCAGGTCATCAGGTTGATGGATGGACGACAGAGGTAGCCGATCACGACTCAAACCAGCCTCCAGATGTGATCGATGTTGGACTAAAGTGTCAGCTAGGCTTCTTTTTTGATGGGATATGGCCATAACTCGCCCATGCCAGACTGGTATCATGACCTGATCAATTTGGCTAGTGACCGAGTAACCAACTAGGTCTGTGATGTGTTGTTCTAAGTAAAGCCTCATGACATTGTCTTGCCAAAGCTGATGGTTGGTGATGATCGATCTAAGTTTGATAAAGAGCTCTCTAACCTCCTCGGTGGCGACGGATGCTATCACAGGAGAAGGATGTTGGGAGTCGGGCGGCGCTTGATAGTCTGGGATAGTGTTGGGTGAGGCGTGATGAATCTGACTATCAAGCGATCGAGATTGGTTAGTCAAGAGCCAAGTGAACGCTGGATACTTTTTAATCAATTGTGTCAACTTGTGATCGGCCAGGGCCTGAAGTTGTTCTAGATTAGTTGTATTGATGGATTGGGCTGAGGCAGATTTCGACATAACAATAATTAATGTTAGTTATACAGCAAACTAGGTTCGGTGTGCTATGAAAATTGTTATAGTCAGTCAATCATGTGCGTTAAGTACATACCCAGAAATGTGTCAACATTGTTAATCCTGACTTCAAGCAAGATACTGGCTTGGATACAGTCTGAGTGAAATAATTTCAGATTGCGGTTGGATTCTGGATAGATACCTAATTAAGTTCAAGACGCCTTCTCTGGTCCAGGATGACTTTGCTGGACTAGTCCTGGCGACTGATAACATCTCGCGCCTGTCGGAGTCGTTCCAATACCTCGGTTTTACCCAGTAGCACCAGTGATTCAAACAGGGGTGGTGATACATCTTGACCAGTCAGGGTTCGTCGAAGAGTCATGAAAAAATCGCGAGGCTTCACTTGATGAGTGGTGACGACCTTTTGCAACATCTGATGTAGGGCATCTGTTTGCCAGTTGTCAAACTTGTTTAAAGCTAGAAGTGCCAGATCCAGAATATGCCCAACATGCTCGGCTGTCAATTTTTGACAGAGCAGAGCTTGATCAATTTTGGGTCGAGTAAAAAAGTACTCTAAACTAGGGTAAATGTCAGTTAAGGTTTCAATCCTTTCTTGAACCAGAGGCAGGAGAGGCCGAATTTGTTCGCTAGTAATTGAACGAGGTAAAAATTTTTCAGCTTCTTTAGCTAGCTCATCTGGACTCATTTTTCTTAAGTAGAGCCCATTCATCCATCTCAGTTTAGCTAAATCAAATACGACCGACTTTTTACTCAGATCTCTGGGGTCAAACTCGGCAATATACTCATCCAGAGTCATGACTTCCCGTTGATCAGACGGTGTCCAGCCTAGAATCATCAAGAAATTTAGTAAGGCTTTTGGTAAAAAACCCTGATCCAGAAATGATTGAGCAGAAACCGTACCGGTTCTTTTACTCATTTTGCCCTTGCCATCAGGATTTAAGTAAATCGGAATATGGGCAAAAATTGGCAATGGCCAACCAAAGGCCTGATAGAGCAAGATATGCTTGGGTGTGGAGCTAATCCATTCCTCCCCCCGAAGAATGTGAGTAATTTTCATTAAGTAATCGTCAACTACAACAGCCAGATGATAAGTAGGAAAACCATCTGACTTGATTAAGACTTGATCGTCTACAGTGTTAGTTTCAAAAGTAATGTCGCCTCTAATCCAGTCGTGGAATTGTACCGTTTGATCACGGGGTACTTTCAGTCTAATCACATAAGGTTCTCCGATCTCAACCCGTGTTTTGGCTTGTTCTCTATCGATTTGTCGGCAGTGGCCGTCATACTTAGGAGGAATTTTAGCTTGTTGAGCGGCAAGCTTAACTTCTTCTAGGCGATCCTTGGAACAGAAACAGTAGTATGCTTGATCATTGTCAATTAACTGTTGAGCATACTGTTGGTAAATTCCTAATCGATCAGATTGCAAGTAGGGTTGATGTGGTCCGCTGATATCCGGCCCCTCATCCCAAGTCAAGCCATAAGCACGAAAAATATCTAGAATCCGTGATACTCCCCCCTCTACTTCTCGAACTTTGTCCGTGTCTTCAATACGCAGTATAAATTGACCACCGTGTCTTTTGGCAAAGGCAAAATTTTTTAAAGCAGTGCCAAGCGAACCAATATGAAGCTCGCCAGTTGGGCTGGGAGCCATGCGAGTGCGAACAGTCGGATTGTTAATTTTCATTGTGTTGTATTGCGTCATGTTGAACTTGTTGATGGCCTCGCAGAGGCGGTGGTTTCAGGATCTCGGAACTTGACTATGAGTACTGGCCAACAATTAAGTGTTTGCAAGGCTGATCCCGACTTTATCGAGACATAATCAAGGTCAAATAGATAGCACCACATATCGCATGTAGAAGTCACACTAATACTCAACTTCAATGGCTGTGAATTGCGGAGAAAGAGCTGGCACGTAAGCCAGGAAGCCATTGTCACCTGAAAAAACATACACTGGTTGTAAGTAAATTTGACCTCTTAAATCTTCATAATATCCAAGTGAGATATCTCGAATAACGGCTTTTTCTAAATGGCTACCCTGAGCAATAAAACCATCTCCATTTTGGAGAGCATTCCAGGCCTCTCGAATTGGTCTTAAAGGATATGTATGAAAAAAGCTTTCGTCAATGGGGCGGTAGGCATGACGCAACGAGACAATGGTATCGGTTTTGCCCTGAATCGGTGCCACTATGGCTCGAATGACGCCCGTTTCACCTTCTGAGGTGTATGGTTTATATTTACCTATGATTGGTGGGCGATTTAGACTCACCTCAATATACTGAGCATCGGCCGCCACTGCAGCGGGAATAATCTCTCCACCAGCGGACTTTAAATAAGTCACCTCTCCCGAGCTAGTGGCTAGGTCGGGTGTCAGCGTCCCGGCTGTGGTTAAGTATTTTTTTACCGCCGAAACAGCATCAAATTTAGAGAGAGCTTGAGTTTGTAATAGTAAATCAGGTCGATTTAAGAAATCTGTTTGTAGATTCATCGTCAAATTTTGGATGTCCAAATCAAGAGTGGCAACAATGGGCTCGGTTAAAGTAAAACGGTAGGTACGATCGTCAATTACAGTGGGGGGAAAGATAAAATCTAGCTTAGCTGCCAGTTGGAGAGCTCGTTCATGATCTAATAAACTGGGTGCTGTCTGTGGCATGACGAAAACTGCAGCTCGATCAGAAAATTCGGGAAATTTACCAGTAGCAGTTTCTAAAACAAATTCTCGAGTCGCTACTTGAACTTGTTCAGGAAAATTTAATGGTGGTAAAACACCAAAACCTACGGTGGGCGGTGGTGGGGCAGGTGGGTGAGTGGCTTTCCAGTAATCCACAAAAGCCCAGAAAGCCATTCGAGCGGCTAAAAATAACACTAATCCGATCACTGCCACTTTAATTAAGCTGCGAGAATTAGCGGCGGCTTTGGTCAAGCCTGTCTGAGGAGTGGTGACGGGCATAGTACAATAGCGATAATGACGATCACTATTCTAACACTTTTCCCTGAGTACTTCACAGCCCCAGTTCAAACCTCATTGCTGGGTCGAGCGGTTGAGAAAAGGTTGATTAATATCAAATTAATTGATATTCGTGACTTTGCCACCAACTCCCATCGAACTGTGGACGACAGACCTTTTGGCGGTGGGCCTGGAATGGTCATGATGGTAGAGCCGATTGCCAAGGCAGTTGAGTCAGCCCAGTTGGCTGTCGATAATGAAATGGTGGTATTGCTCTCAGCTAGAGGTCAGGCTTTTACTCAGAAAACTGCTCGAGACTTTGCTCAACTTGACCATCTAATTCTGATTTGTGGTCATTATACGGATGTGGATCAGCGGGTGGCCGACCATATTGCTGATTTGGAGGTACGAGTGGGTCAGGCAGTTTTAACTGGTGGCGAACCAGCCGCGGCTTTAATTCTGGATGCATCCTCTCGACTCTTGCCCGGGGTCTTGGGTAATGAAGAAAACCTAGTTGAGGAATCGCTAGATCCTGAGATGGGAATTCTTGCTAGTGCACCCGCCTACACTCGGCCGGCTGATTTCCAGGGACAGAAAGTGCCTGACGTTCTTCTCACAGGAAATCATGCGGAGATTGAAGCATGGAGAAAAAAACAGACAGTCAAGTTTGATGCGGCTGGGATTTAATTGGCATTATTTGCTTGACGATGCGACTGTCAGACGTATAGCATCCTTGATTGAATTTGGGTTTATCCTCAATTGTCGCCAAATGCTTGATGAATCTAAAGTTGTATTTTTCTGATATGGGCGGTTGGTGGTTTTCAAGTAATCAGTCAGATTGCCTTTTTTAACAACTCCCTTCATTCCGAGCAACTCGGCAATTTGACTGGCAAAATCAAAATCAGTCCAGCTTTCATTGTTGGTGGCGTGGTATAGACCAGTAATTTGTTTTTGAATCACCTGATCGATTATTGTTGCCAGCGAGTCAATGAAGGTGGGGCCAAAAAAATGATTAGTAAACTGGGGATATAAATTACCATTTTTTAAGCCCTCGATGACGCGATGAACAGCATCAAGTTTGATAAAGGGATCTGGGCGGAAAGGTTGATCAATGCGCAAGATTGCATAGGTAGGATCGATTTTCTGAATGGTTTCTTCTGCCCAGAGTTTAGTTTGACCGTACCACTCAATGGGATTGGGCAGGTCGGTTTCTTGGTAAGGAGTTGGTTTGGTGCCATCAAAGACGTAAGCCGTGGATAAATGAATCAAGTGAACATTCAGTTCTTGGCAAACCTGGGCAATATTTTGGGTACCAAGAACGTTAACGCGGTAACACAAGCCTTCCTTATCGCCTGCTTGCTGCCAGGCACTAGTTACATCCGTAAAGGCAGCGCAGTGAAGGAGAGCAGTTGGCTGGTGATGAGCAACTGCTTTTTTGACAGAATCTAACTTAGTGATGTCAACAGGATGACTGGGGTGGGCGATGTCCAGGTTAATCCAGTCATATTGTTCATTCAATAATTCCACAACTCGAGATCCGACTAGTCCATTTAAACCTGTACCAAGGATTGTTGGTTTGGTGGGCATAATGATATGAAAAAAACGGTAACTAATGGAATTATAACCTATTTGTATAGCCTATTTGCCCGATTGGTTGCTAAAAAAGCTTAGCACAATTAAGGTCGACGTAGCTTTCGAGGGTGCAACTGCACGACTACTGACGGGTCAGGTAGCCAATCTGCAATAACGATAGAGCTACTTACTAAATTTATGTGGATACTTTTCACGAAGCATGACGGCCTGAGTATCTCGTTGGGAGTAAATTAAGTCTTGCTTATTAATTGGCCAGGGTACAGCTAAATCCGGGTCAAATAGCGAGACAGCAATGTCACCACTGGGGTCACGATCCGCGTAAAGTTGGTCAACAAAGTACAAGTACTCCATAACTGGTGATAAGGCCAAAGACGAGTTGCCCACGCCTGCGGGAATAAAGACCGATCCATACTGACATTTTTCGGTAGTACCCAAGGTAATATTAACTGCCTCGCCAAAGGTTGCTGAATTGGGTCGAAAATCAGCCAGTGCTACATAACACTCACCTTGGATGACCGTCACCAACTTGTTCCAATTTTCGGCATGAAAACCTCGAATTACATTCTGTCTAGAATGAGAATGGTTTATTTGGAGTGGTAAAAAAGGCTGAGGCAGGTGTTGACTGATATCAGGCAAAATGGCTAACTGAGCGAAGAAACCCCGACTATCAAGGAAGCGTTCCGAGGCTACAAACAATACTCCAGCTATGGGTAGTGAATAAACATTTGGAGCGATTTGGTTTTTGGGGGTTCGTTTGAAGGTGTACATATATATAACAAAAGTTTAGCATGACTTTAACTACTTTGTTCTATAGTGATTCTTAAAGTAGGCCTGATTTTCTTGCTTCAGGGGTTGCCACCAATCTGAGTTTTTTTGATACCAATCAACAGTCAATTGTAAGCCAATTGTCAAACTCAAACTGGGTTGCCAACCCAAGTCTTTTTTAATCAAACTCCAGTCCACCGCATAGCGTCGATCGTGACCCGGTCTGTCATTAATAAATTGCAGCCTTGACTCTGGCTGCTTCATAATTTCTAAAATGATTTTGGCTAGATTTAAATTGGATATGTCCTCAGTTAAACCGCCAACCACATAATTGCTACCGTCTGGGGCTTTTAATAAAACTAGCTCGATAGCTCGACAGTGATCAGTCACGTATAGCCAATCACGCACATTGAGGCCATCCCCGTATATTGGCACGTTTTTGCCCTCGATCAAGTTAGTAGTAGTTAACGAAATCATTTTTTCGGGGAATTGATAAGGACCGTAGTTGTTGGAACAGTTGGTCAGGGTATATTTGAGTCCGTAAGACTCAGAATAAGCCCGCACCAGGTGGTCAGAAGCAGCCTTGCTGGCTGAGTACGGGCTTCTGGGGTTATACGAGGTAGACTCTGTGAACTGACTAGTCGAGTTTAATTCTAAGCTACCAAATACTTCATCGGTGGAGATGTGATGAAAGCGTTGAATCTGGTACTTAAGGGCAGCTTGGAGGAGAGTGTGCGTACCGATAATGTTGGTTTGGAGAAATAGGTCTGGATCAGTTAGTGAGCGATCGACATGACTTTCGGCAGCAAAATGAACTACATGAGTTACTTGAGACATAAGTAGATCTACAATCGGTGAGTCACAGATGTTGCCTTGAGTAAAATGATAATTTGGTTGATGTTGTATATCACTCAAGTTGGCTAAGTTACCGGCATAAGTCAAGGCGTCCAGATTGAAAATTTCATCATTTGGATAACGCTCGAGCCAGTAGCGAATAAAGTTGCTTCCAATGAAGCCACACCCTCCAGTGACCAAAATTTTTATGGGGGGATGATCGACGGTTGGGAAGAGAGTTATAGGGGTGTTTGGCATAATGAATCGTTGTGATTGGAAATACATCATACAATTATAAGTTTAACGAACTCCTTTCAGTTTTTGTAGGTATCATTTCAGATTTAGGAGGATCTATACCTTGATTCTGATATGACTGATGTATTAATTCTTGGGTTTGTTCTCGACCAAGAATTTCTCGAACTCTCACATAGCGATTTTCGATAAGTGCATACTCTTTTTCGAGCAAAATCAGCTTAGTTCGGTACAGACCAGCAATTAAAGAAACCGCAGTCAGCAAAATGATCAAAATGCGTGTCAGGGTGAGATGTGATATGGGTTTGGGATTGGTCACAAGGCTGAATATTGATTGATGAAGCAATTGTACAACATGACAGGAGTTTTATCGTTGACACAAATTCACCAGTTCTATAACGGATCATACCCCCCTGTAGAATATTAAAGTTATCGTAGAATATTCAAGTTATCAGGTAATACCAGATTATGAGATTGCAAATCCCCGCTTGCTTCGGCGTAGGCAAGTTGGCTATGTCGATGCATGGGATGTCAAATGATGACAACTAGTTTTCGGAATGGCGACCGGTCAACTGTATTTTAATGGCTTCTTGAAAATCCTCAAGCGAGGTCATCTCAAACACCCATTGTCCTGAATAATGACGAGGTGATTCAGATAATACTCCGTTGATGTCGATGGGGGCAACAGGCACGGTCGCAGTTTTTATTGAGTACTTGAATGGAAATCCTGGCAAACCAAACAAAATCGGTAGCAGTTCCTTTAGCGGTAATTGGTTGGCTAAAGAGTCTTGATATACTTCCAAGTAGGCAAGAATTTGGTCAACTGATTGAGGCGGCAAGCTATCTATTAATTGCTTAATTAAAGCAATCATCACTTGTTGCTGCCTTTTAGCCCGAGCCAAGTCATTACCCTCAGAATTTTGAGCTTTTCGACTGCGCATATATTTGAGAGCAGTTTGACCATCGAGTTGAATCGGGCCGGCCAGAAAGGAAATAGTTTCAAATAACTTATTTGGATCCGTTTCAACTGTTACGTCCACGCCAGAACGGGGATATGAGTAGTCGGTAAAGGCAGTTTCAACATTGACTCGCACTCCACCGAGAGCATCAATCAATTGAGGCACTAGATTCATATCGACAATAAGTAGGCGATCGATAGGCAGACCAACAACTAGGGCAAAATCCTGAAGAGTTTGATGACGGACTACTTGATCGATTTTGGTTGACAGCTCTAAACAAGCATCAGCAACTTCGTCATGTTGTCCCGACGGAGTTGAGATGAGCATTTCAGACTCGATCAGGATATCTGAGTTGGAAGCTTCTGGATCGAATTCGGGATAACCAGTTTTTAAACTAGGATTAGATCGACATAGACTTTGTAACTGAAATTGTTCTTTGAACTTGGTCAAATTATTTTGATAAATGGTATTAATCTTGATCGCTTGGTCAGGTAGCCAAATATCTCTGGGAATTGACAATAGAGTTACGGTCTGAGCGGTGGGATCAATATTGGCTAACATAATAGTGTCAGTCAAAATTGGTTGATTTTCACCTCGTTCAGTCAGTTGGTCGGTGCCAAGAATCAGCCAATTCAGAGGGATTTGACTGGGTTCGACACTTGATAATTGATTGACGAGTTGAAAGATCTCTGGCCAAGTCATGTTGGTAGCTTGACGAACTTGATTGGCCACTGGCCACCAGTGTTGAAAAAGAAGGGTGATAGCGATGATTGAAGTGACGGTGAGGAT
>JAANMU010001807.1_pt1 | contig 17887 bp, 23 predicted proteins | sample 7279701 | NCBI WGS metagenome assembly JAANMU01 (sample SAMN14094539, study PRJNA606508) | bioreactor metagenome | isolation source: A lab-scale SPAN reactor treating ammonium-rich wastewater day 57 | place: Ireland: Galway | collected 2017-03-13 | reverse complement strand
GAGCCACTGTCAAATGAAACCTGTCCATCGGCTACCTCCCAACGAACAGGCTAGCCGATTCGACGCACCTGTCAAATTATTTTTGGTGACCCACTTAGCTGCGATCCTTCGGCTCTTTGGAATCGAGCTATCCGAGTCAGCGACGGCGGGAGCCGAGGTATTGCCTTATCGGCTCCGAGACGATTTTCTCTCGCCAGCCGAGTTGTCATTTTATCGTGTGCTGCGTCTGGCCGTGAAAGAGCAAGTTGTGATCTGCGCAAAGGTAAACCTTTCGGACCTGTTCTTTGTCACCCGTCCCAACGAAAACCAGAAATACCGAAACAAGATCGACCGCAAGCACGTCGATTTCGTCCTCTGCCATGTGGATACGATGAAGCCATTGGTCGGCATTGAACTCGACGATGCCAGCCATCAACGAGCGGATCGGGTCGAGCGAGATCAGTTTGTAGATCAGGCGTTTCAGGCCACAGGATTACCATTGGTTCGTTTGCCAGCCAAAGTAGGTTACGACCCGAAAGGAATCGCCGCACAACTGGCTCGTCATCTTGGCGGTCCTCCTGCGGTTACCTTCCCTGTGCCACAGGCTATGGCGTCGGCCATTCAGCCACCTATCTGCCCCAAATGCGGTGTACTAATGGTTCAGCCGGTCGCCTCGAAGGGCGAACATAAGGGAAGGCAGTTTTGGGGCTGCCCGAATTTCCCTCGGTGTCGAGAGGTGGCATAAATCGAACGATACGAGTGAAGCCCAATGCAGACCATCGAGTTGACCGACGGCGGGATTCTGCTCTACGAGGAAGCCTTCCTGCCGTCCGATCTTGCTGATCGTTACTTCGTGGACCTGAGGGATCACTGTGCCTGGGAGCAGAAACCAGGCGTGTTCGGCCACATGCAGCCACGACTCACTGCTTCCTACGGCGACGATGGTGTAACGTACTACTACTCCGGCACGGTGAACACTGCGCTTCCGTGGACGCCGACGTTACTGGAGATCAAGCAGAAGATCGAAGCCGTGCAGGGCCAGTACAACTACTGCTTGCTGAATCGTTACCGTTCCGGCCAAGACAGCGTGGGGATGCACGCTGATGACGAGCCGGAAATGGGGAACGTGATCGGATCGTTGTCGCTGGGAGCTACCCGGACCTTTCGGATCAAGCACAACAATACGAAGGAGACGATGAGCTTCTCGGTCGGCCACGGTACGCTCATCATCATGGCCGGGACCATGCAGCAGTTCTGGAAACACGAAGTTCCAAAGACAAAAGAGAATGTCGGCGAGCGAATCAACTTGACCTTCAGGTGGATTGGTGAGGAGTAGGGATGCCGAACTCTCGTGTTTTCGGCCTGCTCGTACCTTTCGTCTCATGGGTCGCTGCCGACGTTACGCCTCTTTTCAAAATCACCACGAAGCGTGACAACGACCGGGTGAATGTGAAGGTCGAGACAGACGAACGATCTTCTCAGTCCGCAGCCGGTTTGGAATCAGCCATGCTGTCATCGAACGCACGAGTGAGAAGTAGCCTGATGCCGTGGTCCTGCAACTGCACTTGAGGGGCCTGGAGAACTTCAAGATCACGAGCGAGCAGGTGACGCTCGAAGGATCGGTGTCAATTCAGGACGGGAAGACCGTCGTGCGACTCTGGAAGGATGGCAAGGAAAACTCGCCGCTGAATGCAAAAAGCTCGCTCTGGATGGACATTCGCATGGTCCGCAGCGACGGCAAACCGACTACGACGATCCCGTTGAAAGACGGCTACTTTGAGATGCGGTTGCCTAGAGCGTTCTTCCAAGGCAATCCGAAGTCGATCACGGTCGGCTGGATCGACTTCTACCGGAACTAAAGAGGCGGTGATGAACTTGTCTGTTGATGTCATCTCCGACGTGATCTGCCCTTGGTGCTTCATCGGCAAACGGCGACTTGAAAAAGCCATCGCCGAGCAGGGCGAGCCAGTGAAGGTTCGATGGCTCCCATTTCAACTCAACCCCACAATGCCCAAGGAAGGCATCAGCAGGCGAGAATACCGTATCAAGAAGTTTGGAAGCTGGGAGCGGTCATTGGAACTCGATGGCAGGGTAGTTGCGGTTCGGCAGCGAGGAGCGGAGTGGCGAGGAGGAAGATCGTGAGAACGGCGAATTTCATTTACTTTCTCGATCGTTCAAGTCCACTCCAATCCAGCGAGTTGCCATCGCCGCTTAGTTGCGATCATGAGGCTTTGGCCATGCTTTTCAATGGGAGCGATTTGCTCGAAATAGCGATTCGGCTCAAAGCCTTGTTGGCGAAGAGCATCCAGCAGTTCGCTCCAATAAATGATGGCGAGTTTGCTTCTTAAAGTTTCCCGGAGTAATTGCCACTGAGGACGGAAAGAAGCTCGGCTTGAACAAATACGTGACGCATTGGCGATGTCCAACAAACGCTGATCGTATTTGGTAAGTTCGTCAGTGTGTCCATCGACAAAGAATCGCTCGCACTCTTTACTTGCCCCCAGAGCGTTGCGAGGACAAAGCAACACGTAGCGGAAGTCCCAGCCACGGTATTGACTGTCTGGGAGCGTCGTTAGGAAGAAAGCCGTTTCTAGGTTGCGGATCGGTTGAGGGAGGTCATAACCACCCGCTCCGTGTGTTCCATCGGATTCGACCTTACTCTCGAAGAAAACAAGTGTGCGAGCTATAGGGAAGATTGCGAGGGCGTCAAAGCGGGACCATTCGTTCTTGACAACTAGAAAAGACGGGTTTCGGATCGTCTTGCCGCCGTTGAACGCATTATTGAAGGTGCGAACTTCAAACAAGAGAAACGGATCGCCTAGTTGATTTACGTCTAAGGCCAATCGTTCCGCCAGAAAAGTTCCCAATGGGCTGAATCGGGGTGACGAAGAATGCCAATTCGAGCCGAATGGCTTGAAGAAGGGTGGACTCCAAACATCATCTTCGCCCCGTGGAGTGCTACTCGCTTGGCCGCTTAATGCGAGCTTTGCCTGTGCCCACCCTTCCAATCTTCCTAGAAAAAAGACTGTTGTTGCCGTCTCTGAATTTGGCTTGAAGAAGCTGTCTGAGTGACTCGCACTGCTCAGAAATGCCTTCCTCCGAGGTTCCGTCACGGCGTAAGCACAATTCCAGTGCATCTCCAAGGAGTCGGCATCGAGCATGCGTCGTTCGCACCGTATGTTAGTCAATTTAGTCATCGACCTTCGTTCGTCCTGATTGTTTGTAGGTTATGCCTCCCACCACTCCCCATCCCCACGCACCTGCACGTTGCTGAACAAAGTCGAGAACCGCTCTCGATCCGTCAAATGCACCGGAACCGCCTTCGCATTCGGAAACGCATCCCGCAACCGCCGCAGGTCGGCAATCGAGGCGTGACCCGATGTGTGGGAGTGATCTAAGCGAATACCCCCTCCCTTCATCCAATCGACGAACGGTTGTTGCCGAGGATCATCAAGATACCCGGACCATACTGAGCAAATCACTGCGGCTCCGGTGAGGCACTCAGCGCTCTCCAGGTCACGAACCATGCTGGGCCGGAACAGCATCACGGACCTTGGCGCTGCATATGCCAATTGCGTTTCGTAAATGCGGTAAGGCTTATAGCTGTCGGACACGTCGAGCGCCTTGGCCTGAATGATCCGCAGCTTTTGGCTGGTGGGAAGGAAGACCTTGATTCCGTTCCAGTCTGCCTGCGGAAGCCGCCTATTTCCGGTGGCTCGCAGAATCTCGGCAGTGTACATGTCGATGATGAACTGCCTTTTCGCCTGCTTGCAGGCTTTGAACACCGTTACGATGCGGTCAATGTTTTGTCCCGAACACCACACCAATGGCATTCCCACTGTCTGTCTAAAGAGTTCGGTCATCGGTACAACGAGATCATCCTCGCTGGGGAAGGACTTGTCCTCCCGGCCAACGCATGTACCTTCCATAAGCAGCACATCAACATCGAGAGGAGGGTTACTGATGAGCCTGTCGGTTAGACTCGCCTTTCGGCCATGCGTCCGAAAGTCACCAGAGTAGAACAGTCGCTTCCCTTCGGCCTCGACCAACACGGCATAGCTATCGTAGGCCGAATGATCGACTAGAAATGGCGTGATCGTGAACGGCCCAAGCGTGATCGGTCTGCGATCTTCCAGGTGGCTGACGGTTCCGAGTTTCAAGCCCACGGGCGAAAACAGCCTAGCAGCCGAGAGGATGGCCTGAGCCGCTTCGCCGATCAGGAAGTGCGTTTCGCAAGGCAGCCGATGAGCAAGCCCATAGTGGTCCTGGTGGGGGTGGGAGATAATGACGCCGAGAAGCGATGGATCAGGAGCCGCAAAACCGCTGATCGGGTGCAAGGGAAAATCATCGGCGGAGGCTGCATCAAGGGGCAAGCCGACATCGAGGACGAGTCGTTTCCCCTGCGACTCGATCTCGATGCAGGTGCCGCCGATCTCCGCCGTACCTCGGTGGATGCAGATGCGCATGTGTGGGTAGGGTGGCTCCTTGTCTTTTGTTTGGGCGAGGCTCGGACAGAATTATGGTGCCGGACTGGCGAACGAATCAAGTTTTTTTCTCCCGTCTGCTACCGGACCGCCACCCGATGCTTTGGCTGGAGTTGCAGGCGATTCTGCGGCAGCACAACATCGTCCTTCACTTGGTTCCCGATACGAAGGACGTTTGGGTTCGGGATTTTCTACCGGTCCAGGTTAGCGAGCGCCGCTTCGTCAAGTTCGTCTACCGCCCAGACTACCTCCAAGGTTATCCGCACCTGACGACCAGCAACGAGGTGCTAGCCCATTTGGAAGGCATCGGCGGCATTCGGAAAACTGATCTGGTGGTGGATGGCGGCAACGTGGTTGGCTGCGAAAACAGAGTGATCCTCACCGACAAGGTTCTTCGTGAAAACCCATCCCAAAACGAAGGGGAAGTGGTTTCAACCATGCGCCGCCTGCTCGAAGCAGAGGAAGTGGTCGTCATTCCCACGGACTCGCACGACGACATTGGCCATGCAGATGGAGTGGTTCGATTCCTGGACGACAGGACCGTGGCGATCAATGACTATTCAGTGGTGAATCCCAGCTATGGGCGGAAGGTGCGAAGCGTGCTACGGCGATACAACCTCCAAATCGAGGAGTTACCTCATTTCTTCGAGAACCATGAGCAGGATGGAATCAATTCCGCTGTTGGGAACTACGTCAACTACCTGCGGGTCGAAAGTTTGGTCATTGTGCCAAGCTATGGGCGGTCCGAAGACGGTGAAGCAGTCGGGCGGCTCCAAGAACTGCTGCCTGGAACAACGGTGGTTTCCGTGCCGTGTTTTGAATTGGCGAGAGAAGGTGGGGTGTTGAACTGCGTTTCGTGGACCATGCAATTGTGATTGCCGAGCGATTGCGGTGCCGCATCTACGCCTTCCCCAATTCCTTCAGGTGCTTGACGTAGAGGTAGGCGATCATCGCCTCCCACGACCTCTGGCTTTCAGGGAGTAGGCCATACTCGTGCGGCAAATCGTCGATGACTTTGCTCGTCTTCTCCCCCACCTCTTTCATGCTTATACCGGTGTTTTTGCTCACCTGCTGGACGACTTTATGCAGGATCGCCTCGAACTCTTTCTTACCGATGTGGTCGTATTTCTCGACCGTCTTCACTACGTGCTTTACGACCTTTTCGACTTCCTTCGGTTGTTTGCCGTCCAGCATCGTCCGTACCTCCTGCCAAACCTGAAATCCAAGCGGCAACTGCCGATCCTACGCCGCAAGCCACGCCGCCACCTGCGCCGAGACGCTGGGGTGGATGATGTAGCCGATCTCATTGTGCGGGTTCGATTTGCCCTCTCGCACCGCCAGATTGTAAATGCGTTCGTCAGTGATCGACTTCACCAGTCCGAGTTTCTTCATCTCGGCGTAATCGTCCGCCAGCATTTGGTCGTGGGAGATGTAGTCGTCCTCGGCGGCGATGTTGACCCACTCAACCACATTGTTGGGGTAGCGACGTTCGCCCGATGCGCCCGCCCCTTTCAAGTTCCGTTGGACGGTTTCATCGCTTAGGGGCGAGCCAAGCGTGATCCAAAGCGAGATTTTTTTGTCGGTGTAGGTCGGGCGATACTCCCCGGTGTGGCAAAACTTCCAAAAGGTGTCGTAAGCGATCATCGAGCCGAGACTGTGCGAGATCACCAGAATGTCGTCCCCTCGGTCCATCGCCTCCATCAGCGGTGCGATCAGCGGATAACGAACATCCGTCGAGAAGGCGCTGTCCTCGTTCCAGTATTCCCGCATGTCTGGGGCCACTAAATTGATCGCCGGATCGCTGAGCCGCAGGGCCGACAACGCACCCGCAAAGGCGTCGGCGAGCGCCTCGCCCCAGGAGCTTTTGCCGGGCAGGGCGTTGTAGTTCTTCTTGGTGAACTGGTTCTTCTTGTACTGCGCCAGCCTCAGCAACATCTTCTTGCGGTCCTTGATGTCGGCCTGTTCGTCGTACTTGTAGCCTTGCTGCCGCAGGTAGGCATTGGAGATGTCGCCATAGTAGACGAACGATTTGGTGGCCGCAGTCAGGAGAGGTAAAACGGCTGCATGGTCACGAGCTACGCCGGTGGCCAGCGCATCAATCCAAAGTGTCTTTAGGTCGGTTTCATTCGGTTTGAAATGCCGACCGTGGATCAGAAGGATGGTCTTTCCCATGCTGGCGTCCTTAGCGGAGACGGTTGTTGCGAGCGAGACGGGAAAGCCACGATTATGCCAAAGCAGCCTGAGAAGTAAATCGTTGGTTGCGTGTGCGGAACAGCCACAAGGCCCAGCAACGAAAAAAGCCCCTACCGGACGTTAGCACCGGCAGGGGCTTTCTGATATTTCCGCCAAAACGTCGGGGCAGGCATTATGTCCAAGAGCAAGGCTCTAAGGCGACGATCCCTGTCGGTACTCGTTTTGGCAGTTGCTTAACGGCGATCATCGACGCACAACTCCTGGAGTAAACCACCTTCCCCGTAAATGACCGCCGTGGTTGATCCGGTGAAATTTTAGGATGGCAGTGTACGCACGTCAACTACGACAAGAGCGGGTAAAATGAACCAGCCGTCAAAGCGTTTGCGAATGTGCCTATCGCCGAAACCCAGGACGGAGCCAAAAATTGCAGCTATGAACGAAAAAATCCAGCGATTCCTCGAAGCCGTGCAGCTTTCGCCTGACGAGATTGCAGTGAAGACCGGCAGCATTCACGACGCCGTGCTGCGAGAGTCCCGCCACATCGACGCTCCCGACTTTCGTACCATTCATCCCAATGACTTGGCCTTGCTTTTCGAGCAATACGACCAGCGGTTCCTTGAGGAGCAATGCCGCAAAGCACTGGCCGACGCTCCGCTGAAATTCCGGCTGTCCAAGCGGATGACCAGTGCGGGCGGAAAAACCTCTCGGTACACGCCTCGGTCGGGAAAGGGCAGACCTCGCTACGAGATCGCTGTCTCCACGACGCTGCTCTTCCAAACCTTCCATGACCTGGAGCGCCAGATTGTGGTGTGCGGCATTCCCTGCCACGACCGCTTGCAGGCCCTCCAGCGGGTGTTCGAGCATGAGCTAATCCATCTGGTGGAGATGCTGGCTTGGGACGAGTCCAACTGTTCGGCGGCTCGCTTCCAATCGCTCGCCAACAGGTTGTTCGGTCATACGCATCACCGGCACGAACTCATCACGCCCAAAGAACGAGCATTCAAGAAGTACGGGCTGCGGCCCGGCAGTCGAGTACGATTCCAGGCCGAAGGGAAGGAGTACGTGGGGATCGTGAACCGGGTCACGAAGCGAGCGACCGTGCTGGTGGAAGACCAGCGTGGTCGGCCCTACTCGGATGGCAAGCGGTATGTGGGCTTCTACGTGCCGCTGGAAATGCTGGGGTTGGTGGAGTGATCGGCGAAGACTACGGCGACGAGCATATGCCGCATCATTTCTTTTGCATCCACCACGGCTGCTCGAAGTTCACCTTGTCGGGAGGAACCTGAAAGGGATGTTTGCGGGTGAAATAGTGCCAGAATTTGGTGCGGTTCTCCTGATCGTAGACCTCGAACACCTGCGCCTGCTCCAACTTCTCCAAGAACGTGCGGTACGCACCGACCGGCTCAAAGGGATTTGCCTGCTGGAAGATGACCGTTCCGCCGTACTTTCGGTAAAGGGCTTGATCGAACTTCCAGCCTTTCACTGCCTGCTCGCCAATCGCTTCTCGCCCCCGCCGGGATTCCTCTTTTTCCTGCTCCGAGCCAATTTCATCCGTGGCAAAAGCGCCGCTCAGCGCCATCACAAACTGCTGAATCTCCTCCGGAGTGGCAGTGATCTTATGCTGCTCGATGTACCGCTGCCGCAACGTGCCGAAAATCAGTCCGGTAAGCTGCCTCGCTTCGTCGTCGGTCAGCTTCGGCGACTCCGCATTTAGTTCGGCGGGGTAGATGTAGTCGTAAAGCACACGAGCGATGGGTTGGCCTTTATCCGGGTCAGCCGGTTTGACCTTTTCGATATCGAAGCCGAGCGTCTCATACGTCGATTTCGGCGGAGTATCATCAGCCCAAGCACCGGAGAGCGATGCAAAAGCGATGCAAAAAACAACAAATTGCCTCATGGTGCAACTCCTTTTGATGAAGCCATGCTCCGCAAACCTGCCGAAGCGGCGGTTTAGCTCCACGCTACTCCCATTCGTAATTCTTCTGCTGCCGAAAGCCGGTGATGCGAATAACGCCGTCCTCGAACACATCTACATTCGAGTAGCCGTTGTTCTCCACTCCCGATCCCTCGACCATCGCCACGAGCGTGCAGTAGTGGATGCCTGCGATCTCGTGGTAATCGTTCTTATGGCTATGGCCTTGGAAGACGGCCAGCACCTTGCCGGAACCCTCCAAGACCTTCCGCACGGCGGCGGCGTTCCTCACCCCGTAGCCGTTTTGCACATCGAGCCGCTGGTGCGCCAGCACGATCACGGGATTTGTCGTTGCTTGCAGGTCCGTCTTGAGCCACTCCAGTTCGGCAGGCGGGAGATTGGCGTCATCCCAGCGAGAATTTTTCCGACCATAGGGCACGCCATCGTTGCGGAAGCAGGCGTCGAGAACAATGAAGTGGACGCCGCCTTCGTCGAATGAATAGTACGCCTCCTCCTGGCCGACCTCCCCCAGAAATTCTTCCTTGGTGAGAGTGTCTACGCAGTGATTGCCCAGGACGTAGTGCCGCTTGCCGGGAAGGGCGGCGAAGTCTCGATTGATCCGTTTCAGATAGCCAAGTTCCGTCTCGACCGAATCTGCGGCATCCACGAGGTCGCCTAACTCGACCAGTACCTCTGGCCTGTCCTTCTCGAATTGCTGCGCTGCTTCGGCAAGTTTGGCGAGCGTCTCCCGGTAGTGCCGTGATCCCGTCGCTGGTTTGTCGGCGTAGTGCAGGTCCGTGACCATGCCGATTCGCATTCGTGGCTTGACCGCTTGTTCGTCGGCCAGCAAGCGGGCGGCCTGGGTCCAATCCAGGCAGGCTCCTGCGAGGAACAGCGATCCATTGCGGAGGAAAGCTCGACGGGAACTGCCAATCGTAGCTGGTGTGGATTCGGTCAAAGCTCGTTTCATGGCGGAATCACCAGGAATGGACGGAGCAAGTCGGATCGTGGCCATTAGCTCGAACCGCCTTTGACCATTACTTCTCAGTGACCTTCACTTCACGTTCTCGTGTCAGCCGCAGGTCATCAGGATTGGCTTTGCTCCACGCTAATGCACATGCCGAGGCTGCCGAATAGGACCAGAACTCGCCCAGGTTCAGATCAACGCTGCCGCCGCCTCCGATTACCTCGACGCCCCATTTCGTTTCCGGTGCCTGCTCGGCAGGGATTTTCCGCCCATCGATCACCTTCGGCTCGAACACATTGGACTCGTCGGCGTCGAAGTCTTCCCAAACGTCTTCGGGCTTTTCAGTGGTTTGCAAGGGCTGCTGTCCAATCCGAAACACGAGGTCGGGCGAGATTGGTTTGCGGAAATTGCTTTTGGCTTGCACATGCAAATGGATCGTACTGGCTCCTTTCTTTCCCGTTAGTCCCAGCACCGTGTCTGGGGCTACAACATCGCCGACTTTGACGAACGAGGCGCTCGTGTGGAGGAACTCCAGCACGCTGCCATCCCAAACCTGGACGGCGATCATGCCCACGTTGCCATCGCCAGCACGCACCACAACGCCATGAACTCCGGCCTTAAACTCCATAGGCGTAGACGGTTCGTTTGGGCTGGGCCGAGACTGCAAATCCACGCCTTCATGGACACGAGGTTTTTCATACTCTCGAAGAACGTAGTCCTTCGTGATCGTAAAGGGATAGCCGTTGGGTTGTTTCTTTAGGATTTCACCCAGATCATTGGTTTTGTAGATGCGCACGACGAATGGTTCGGATGTGCGGCGGTTGGCCTGTGGCAAACCGAGTTTCTCCGCAGTGATGCGTGTGTCCTTGAAAGCAAGTTGGTCTTGCGCCAGCGCATGAACGGAAAGGCAGCCCAGGACCGCAGCCAGCAGAAGTTTTCTCATCTCGTATCTCCAAAACGATAGCCGACCCAACTCTGCCGTCGCAGTTCAGGCTCGTTTTCCCTTCACTCTCCTCGCCTTAAACGCCGAGTCATCGCCCAAGTGGAAGAAGATCATACCACTGAGTTCGTCGCCATTAACAACGGCCCATCCTCGCCCCTGCGCCGGGTCCATTTCGTCGTTGCCGTCCCAGGTGAACTCGATGCACGGCTGGCCATCTCGTGTCGTTGATCGGTAGTCGATCTGCCCCTGAACATAACCGAAGTGGAACGATCCCATCCCCTTTGGCTTAAACTCGAAGTAGCCTTCGACCTCCTCATCCACGTAATCCTGGTCCCACTGCTCCATCCAGGTAATCCGCCAGCGGCCCTCGAAAGCGTTGTCCGGTTGCCGCTGGGAAACTATCTTCGCCGTTTTCTTTTTCGCCACGGAAATGACCTCCTGCGAAACAGCCCATCTCCAATGGTGTTCCCTAAGCCCCATTCGGTCTTTTGACTTTCCGCATCGCAGCCGTCGCCTGCTTTGCATCGAACGCCTCTGGATCGAACGGCCCCCGCCATTCCAGAAGCTCCTCATGCCGCTCGTGGTCGGAGTCGGCCAGCACTTCCAGATACTCGACGTAGCCCCACGGCCCGCCGACATCTTCGGGTGGACAGGCTCGCTCACCCTCTAGGCAAACGGGGTACTCCTGCCCTTCGGCCTTGGGTGGATACCCCTCGAACCGCACCTCATGCCGCCAGCCATCGCCGAAGTCGTACTCGTATATCCAGCGGGTCCGCTTGCCGGACTTCGGCAGCAGGTCGCTCAGTCGCACCGCCGTTTCATCCTCCATCTCCACGCCATAGTCAAAATCATCTTCTGGCAACGGGCCATAACGTGCGCCGTCGATCTCGAACTGGTGCAGATGGTAATTCCACCAGCCGAACGCTGCCTGGATGTACTCGTGCAGTTCGGCCAACGTGCAGTCCTCAACCTGGATTCGTCGCCAGATCGGAGGTTTGATGTCCAATAGGGCGATTCTGAACTGGCACAGCAGGTCGGCCTTGTTTGTTGGTTGGCGTCGCTTCGACGTTGCGGCCTTCTCAGAAGCAGTATCGAGCAAGTCTTCAATTTTTCGCTTCACGGCGACCAGCCGCTTTCTGTCGGGATCGGGAGCATACACCGCCGCTGTGCCGATCTCCTCGGTCAGATAGCTCAGATCCTTTTTCGTGAACAAGATCACCTGCGTACCATCGCCAACGTCCTTGAACCGAGCTTTGATTTTGGAACGCAACCGAGTGGCGTGAATGAGCGCTTTCCGCTGGAGTTCCGTCACCTTGAGCGGAAACCTCGGTTCGTCGGCGTCGGTTTTCGGCTTTCGTTTGCGAGCCATTGGTCGATGTTCCATTTTCTGTTTTGGCAAGAGCGGTCGCCCCGGACGTTAGATTGCATCGGGAGGAACTCGCATTGCCGCTCACGGCTTATCTCCCAACTTCTCGATCAACTTCAAATCCAGGTCGCCTGCCGCACCCCAACCTCGCTGTCCCGAAGGAATCCCAGGCCGAAACTGTTCGTAGAGGGAATACGCCTGCCCTGCTAATTCCTTGGGCCGGTACGCCTTGGCGAGCTTCTGCATCGCTTCTTCCACGGGGCGCAGATCATCACCGAACTTGTCCTCCAGATACCGCTCGACATTTCTGGGTTCGATGGGACGGTTCTTTACAGTAGCTCGAATACCATCATCGGTGCTGACCACAGGCACGGCTCGACCGCAAACCTCGATGTAGAACGGTTCCTCTCGCCGTTGTTCCCGTGCTTCCTTGGCTTTCTTTTCGTGCGGCTTAAAGATACCCAACCTGCGGCCCTTCGATTGTGCGTTTAGCCCAGCGACCGCCTTACCTAACGTCAACGCTTCATCTTTGCGGAAGCCGAGGCGGCGGGCCACCACGGTCCCCCAAAGGGTCAGCACGGGCGCACGGTTGATCGAGATGGTTTTCTTCGCCATGACGCCTTGGTTGACAGACGACAAGCGCAGTGAGCAGCACCATTATAATGAGCGTTTCTGCCCGCCATTCAAACGCATGATCGCTGACTACACGCCAACTCGTATTCACTTGCTGGTAATCGGCAACGCCGTTGTTGGCCTCTGCTTCTGCGGTTATGCCGCTGCGGAAGGCGAAATTCCCATTTTCCTGTCGTACCTGCCAATGCTGCCACTCTTGGCGATGGTTGTCGCCCAAGCGTGCCTCGTAGCAATTTGGGTGGTGCTGGGAACGAGTCCAGCGGGACTACGGATGGCCGGGTTTGTCAGCGGTGTCGTTTACCTCGAAGTCGTGGCGTATCTTGGCACAGGCGATGATGATTTCTTTTGGTTGGCGACTCTCTCGGCTCTCCTCGTCGCCTTCGTTCTCGGTGTCAGCCGAATTTGGCTTGCTCCACTATCGCAACTTGGGTCCGAGGTTTTGCCTTCCAGCCCAGCAAGCTTTCAATTTTCGATCAAAGGACTGATGCTGCTTACTTCGGGAGTAGCGGTGTCCATCACGGTAGCCAAAGTGGTTAACGCTCACCTGGGCGGCCCTCGGTTTTTGGTCGATCTACTGCTCTGGGTAGCAACCATCAGCGTGACCGGATTGGCCTCGGTTTGGGCCATGTTGACCGCAGCCACCCCAGGCCCCCGTGCAGCTTTGGTTCTCGCAGCCGCCACCGGCAGCGCCGCCTTAACCGCTTACGGCTTCAATGAAGGGTGGGACACCTACTTCTACCTCATCACGATTACCGTGCTGCAAGCATTGGTCGTGCTTTTGTCGCTGCTGGTGGTTCGCTCCTGCGGCTACCGTCTCAGGCGTCGGGTTCGTTCTCCCGTGAATGATGGATTTCTCGGCAGCGATAAAGCCAGGCCGTAAACTGCCGCCCATCTCATTTGTCTGTTCCGCCGGGAGGGGACTTCGCCGGGTAAAATGCCGTAGGCAGCGACGAACGCATTTTTTGAAGTTCCCACATCACGATCCGTCCACGGAGGTTGCCCCTATGCGAATCGACCACGAGCCAAAACTCGACTTCGACGATGTGCTGATCCGCCCCAAGCGATCTGAAGCGCCGAGCCGGTCCTCCATTGTCTTGGAGCGGGAACACCGTTTCCTGAACAGCGGCGCAACTTGGAAGGGCGTCCCCATCGTTGCCTCAAACATGGACACCGTAGGCACAATGGCGATGGCGAGGGCGCTCGGCCCGGAAATGATGACTTGTCTCCACAAGCACTACTCCGTTCCCAGCCTGATCGAGTTCTTCGATGGCGGACTGCTTTCGTCGAGCGTCTTCTTCACACTTGGCATCAAGGACGACGAGTTCGAGAAATTGCGCAGCGTCATGGCCCAGGCGGACGTGCGTTTCGTGTGCGTCGATGCCGCCAACGGCTACACCAAATACTTCGTGGAGCGGGTTCAACGCATTCGAGCCGAATACCCCAATCTGACCATCATGGCAGGCAATGTCGCCACGCCGGATATGGTTCAGGAGCTTTTGATTTCCGGCGCTGCGGACATTGTGAAAATCGGCATCGGTTCTGGGAGCGTTTGCACGACTCGGCTGAAAGCGGGAGTCGGTTATCCACAGCTTTCCGCCATCATCGAATGCGCTGACGCCGCTCATGGACTGCGAGGCCATGTCTGCGCCGATGGCGGCTGCCGGACTCCAGCGGATGTCGTGAAAGCGTTTGCGGCGGGAGCCGACTTCGTGATGCTCGGCGGCATGTTGGCCGGTCACGACGAGTGCGAAGGCGAATGGGTCGAAGAGAGCGGGGTACGAGCGGGCATGAAGTTCTACGGCATGTCCAGCCGGACGGCGCTCGACAAGTATGCAGGAGGTCGAAAAGATTACCGTGCCTGCGAAGGCAAAGAAGTCGTGGTGCCGTCCAAAGGGCCAGTAAGTGAAACGATCCAAGAAATCACTGGCGGCATTCGGAGCGCCTGTGCTTACGTCGGAGCGGCTCGGCTGAAAGACTTGTCGAAGTGTACGACCTTCGTGCTATGCCAGAGAACGCATAACACCATTTACGGAGGATAGGTTGCGTGCGTGGCAGCGACCGGGAAGATCACTTACAAATGCGAGTCGGCACGAATCTTTCTGCGGCTTGGAAGCATTTCTGAAAAGCGGGTCGTCGAACGGCAGGTTGTCGAACAACAATGAATGATGAAGTCAGTTACGTTTGCGACTCGTGCGGCGAGGAAGTCGTGGTTCCGATTGACCTGTCCGCTGGATCGAGCCAGGAGTACGTCGAGGATTGCCCGGTTTGTTGTCATCCGAACCTGATTCACGTCGAGATCGATGAGGATGGCGAAGCCAGGGTATGGGCAGAGCCGGAGCAGGACTACGAATGATCGAAAGCCTTTGCCACACCTGCGCCCATTGTCAGGAGGTTGTCTCCGGCAGAGGCTCCCGCTTTCTACTTTGCCTATTGTCGCAGCAGGATCGGCGGTTTCCCAAGTATCCGTCACAACCGGTAGTTCGCTGCCAAGGGTACATGAAAACCGAAGCCGGTGAGAACCCTCGATGAGCAACTGAACCAGAGATAAGCGAATAGGTGCGCCAAATGGTTCGCAAACACGCCGAGGATGACGATGACCGCAAGTTGCTGGCTGACGTTGCACAGCACGGCTGGCATCTGGTGGGAATAGAGGACGATCCTGACGGCCCCGGCTACGTCTTCTCTGTGGGCATCTTCCATACCCTGGCCCAGCCGGAAATCGTCATCTTTGGCTTGAATAGTAGTTCGGCGATGGGGCAGATCGTGAACGTCATCGGCGAGGAGATACGATCCGGCCACCGCTTCGAGGACTGGCACGAAAGCGATGCGATTCTGGACGGCTTCTCGTGCATGTTTCGCCGAGTGGACCCCGGCTTGTATCGAGAATACTTCGGCTATGCCCTGTGGTTCTACGAAGGGCACGACTTCCCGATGCTCCAATGCGTCTGGCCGGACCGCAATCATCGCTATCCTTGGGAGCCGGATTTCGACGCCGAGTTGGTTCAGCGCCAACCGATTCTCGCCGCAAGAACAGCGTGGCCGTTCAACGAGGGAAAGAATCGAGCCATGTTCACAACAAAGCAGGTCATTGAAGAAGGCCACCCTATTCTGCTTGTCACGCACGATGAGGATGGCGACTGGCAGTTCCTCTGCGGTACGACCGACGATCTCGCAGATGCACGAGTGGTCAGCCTCGGCTCCGTTGTTGAGAGTCATCCATCTGTTGGTAAATTAGCCGATCTTCCACTTGGATGGCGAGCGGAACGTAATGATCCAGGCGATTCTTGGCGGCGAATCCCAATAAATGAGTAGCTTTCATGCCGACCCCAAACTCAGTTCTCGACCTTCGGCCCATCGTGCAAGCAATTCTGGATGAATATGCTCTGCCGCTGGAAGGCGACCACGGCGTATCCCATTGGGCCAGGGTTCTGGAAAACGGGATGCGGCTGAGCCAAGTAACCGGAGCCAACCTGGAAGTCGTGCGGCTCTTTGCAATCTTCCATGACTCCAAACGATTCAATGAATGCACCGATCCCGAACATGGTCAGCGAGGAGCCGAGTTCGCCGCCGAGTTGCATGGCCAACTCTTTGATTTGCCGGACAAGGATTTCAACTTGCTCTATCGGGCATGTTCCGACCACACCCACGAATGGACGCATCCCGACATCACCATCCAGACCTGCTGGGATTCCGACCGTTTGGACCTCGGACGAGTGGGCATCATGCCGCATCCCAACCGTCTTTGCACCGATGTGGCTAAGACGAAAGAGGTTATTCAATGGGCCGATGGCCGTGCCGCCTTTCGAGTCGTGCCAGCGTTCGTGGCAAAAGATTGGGGCGTCGAATTGAGGTAACGCATCAAGCCGAAGTCATGGCAATCCGAATTCATCGAGGTAGCGCTCCCATATGCGGTCGGCGTAGTCGAGAGCGTATCGTTCGGCATAGCCTTCACCACGGCTGGACCGGCGCTTCGATTTGGTCGTCATGCGGTCATGATGATGGCCAAGTTCGTGCAGAAGAATGTGCAACAGTTGGTACGCACGAATCGTCGAGTAGGTGAACTCGCAGTAGTAGGTGTGTTCCAAAATCTGGCCATCCCACACCTGCATACATGGCACGTCAAGCTGCTCGAAAACCTGACGATGGGCGAAGTAGTACCACGGCTGGATGTAGACTGGCTGATCGACGCTCCAAGCGCAGACAGCAACGATGCCGGGCCGGTGCCATCCGTCGCACTGTGAACTACCAGCAGCGAGAACAATGGCGTTGAGGCCCAGCGAAAGTTCGTTCCAATCGGGCAGCAAGTCAATGAATCGCTCCACATCCCGCTTCTTTAGGACGTGGCGGTAGCCGGGACCGGGCTTGCGTCGGTCAATGATTGGTTTTGCTTGCGGCGTGTTAGAGTAATTGCACGTAGGCCGCCAGCGGTTTTTGCGATGAACCTTGCCGCCCACGACCTTCGGCGTTGCTTTCCGAGGTGTCAGGTAACGCATACGATCACCCAAATACAAATACCCCTCGCCGCCACATCTGCGGCGGCGAAGGGTTGGGGAACAACTTAGTCTCGATACACCATCAGGGACATCGCCAGTTGGTCAGCTTCGTTATTTCGCTCGACCCGATGCCAGATGTCCAGGTACAGCGGCAGGTGATCGGCATGGGTAATCCAGCCTTTCACGTACACGTCGCCCCGGAAGGGAAGCGGACGCCAGTTCCACCGCTTCGCCTTACGTCGGGTTTTCAAGATTTCTCGATACTCCGACTCGAAGAACGCCAGCTTGGGGTAGCGGTCACACTGCCATTCCCGCTCGCCGTCACGGTACAGGAATTCGCAGACGTGCGGCTTGCTGCCGATCCCACGAACCAGAACGCCGTTGGCCTCGACCTGCTCATGGTCGATGCTGGCGTGCGGCCAAGGCAGAAAAAACCATTCGCCTTGCCGTAGGAAGATGTCGCTCTTACGAGGACGTTTGCCGCTTCGTCGCTTGGCCTCCCGCTTGAGGATGAGGTCAGGCTTCAGAGCCTCTTTGGCTTCCCGGACATCGACCGCTCCAGGGCTAAAAACATCCCTAGGCTGAGGAAGCCCGGCCACGAACCAATGCAGTTCATCGTGGCCGAAGAGGAAACGATCTTCCCCAACGCCGTTGGAGGCTGCGAGTAAAAGATGTCGGTTGCGAGGCTGAACGTCGAGGACGTTGAGGTTCACGTTTCGGGCGAGCCGGATGTCAAAGCATTCGCCGAACTCGTCGTGAATCACGTCCATCGCCAATGGCAGGCGATGGCGGTGGGGCATGTGCTTACCGAGGCCGCCGATCTTGGCCCTGGCTCCAATCCGTTCAAAGCAAAGTTCGATCTGTTTGTACGCACTCATAGCGATCACCTGTTGGGCAAAAATCTGCAGGATAGAAGG
>JAANMU010001803.1_pt1 | contig 17913 bp, 15 predicted proteins | sample 7279701 | NCBI WGS metagenome assembly JAANMU01 (sample SAMN14094539, study PRJNA606508) | bioreactor metagenome | isolation source: A lab-scale SPAN reactor treating ammonium-rich wastewater day 57 | place: Ireland: Galway | collected 2017-03-13 | reverse complement strand
GCTGCTCAACCCCGGCGAGATCATGGGGCGCTTCGGGCGCAGCACTTACCTGCTGCTTGACACAGACACGCGCTCGGTGACGGTGTGCGATGTCGTATAGGCCGGAACCAGCCGGAGTCGTCGGTGTGGCGCTGGGCAAAGGCTGCCTGGCAGGCGTCGGCATGACGCTGGGCTTCTTTGCGATCAGCGGGCTGGCGTATCTGCTGCTTGGCCCGCTGGCGCTGCCGTCCAACCTCCGCCTCTTGATCGCGGTGGCGAGCGGCCCCATCGTCGGCACGCTGGCTGTGCTCGTCATATTCCTGGCACTGTCGCGCCGGGCGAGCCGCCTGGCGACGCGAGACGATGAATCAACTTCGCGGCACTCCGCTTAAGCGCTTCCTGCGGGACTGGCGCCGCGCGCACCCCGCACAGCGGGACGTGGCGCTGGTGCTCCAGAGCGTCGCCTACCCGGTGAACGTTGGTTCGCTGTTTCGCATTGCCGATGCGACCGGCGTGAGCCGCATGGTGCTGTGCGGGATCACGCCCACCCCGCCCAATGTGACAATTGCCAAGGTCGGGCGGGGCAAACAGCAGGATGTGAACTGGAGCTATGTGGAGCGGGCCGAGGATGCGGTCGCCGCGCTGCGCAAGGACGGCTACCGGATCGTCGCGCTGGAGATCACAGACGGAGCTGCGCCGTACTTCGCCGCGACGTATCCCGACCGGGTCTGCCTGGTGCTGGGCAACGAGGATCACGGCGTGACGCGCAGCGTGCTCGGTCTGTGTGACAGCGCCGTGTGGGTGCCGATGTACGGCAAAGGCCGCTCGCTGAACGTGCACATCTCGGCGGCGGTGGTGCTCTATCACATGCTGCACCAGCCGCTGGCCGACGGCTGAGCAAGGGTGATGGGCGACCCGTTCGTGTGCCGCCAATGGAGCGGAGTCCGGGCGCAGGACAGTGTGAAAGTGGATCAGGAGCAGGCCTATGGTCAAGGTCGTTACCGTTGAGCAGATGCGCGCCATAGAGAAAGCGACGGACGCTGCCGGGGTGAGCTACGCGCAGATGATGGAGCACGCCGGGCGCGCAGTAGCGGAGCCTGGTCAACCAGATTGATGAGGTCGGCCAGACTCCGGCGAATGGGCCTCGGGTGTGTTTCTCCCGGCACATCCACCGACTCTCCTGGCGAGCGGTTCAGGAGGCGTGCCAATTCCGCACTCACGGACTGCTGTCGTTGCCTGATGGTGGCCAGCCGCGCAAGATTGCGCGACACTTCGGCCTGCGCGCGGAAGACATCCGCCTGGGCCATCTTCCCGACCGTGTAGCCAGCCTCGGCGGCCTTCGAGAACTGGACGAGTAGTTGCCGACTCTCCTCTATGATGGCCATCGACTGGTACAGCAGGCGCTGCTCAAAGTACGCCTCCTTCAGGCGCGCGACGACGCCGAGGCGTACTGCGAAATACTCCTGCTCCACCCGGTCGGCCTCACGAGAGGCAATCTCCCCTTTGAGCTTCAGCTTGCCGGGGAACGGGATCTCCTGACTGACTCCGTACATCGTCTCGCGGACGGGCATGTCCTCGTAGCTGAGCCTGATCATCGGGTCGGGGAGCGTCCGCGCCTGCGGAATCATCGCTTTCGTGGCCTCGTGGCGCTGGGCGGCGGCCCTGATCTCGGGATTGTTCTCGACTGCCTCCTGCACTAACGCCGCAAGATCGACGGCCGTCGGCGCCACGCCCGGACCTTCCACGGCGAAAGAGTCGAGACCAAACAAGATCGTTGTAACGCTAATGACTAGGCGAGAGATACGCATGTGACTGTCCTTTCCCCGGCTCTGGACATACATTACGTGACAAAGGCGTCGGGATCCGCCGTGCCCGCCGCCCCGGCGCGCCGCAATATTTTCCGGCCTTCCAGCACCAGCAGGGGAATGCAGCCCAGTGCCGTCCAGGCGAGACACTGCTTGAGGGTGATCGGCTCGGTTCCGAAAAGTGTCTGCAATATCCCGACATGATGGATCGCCAGCTGTAACGCGAAGCTGGCCATGACAACAAGGAAGAGCCGGATATTCGAGAGCAGTCCAACCTGCCACACGGTCATCACATTGCTGCGTGCGCCAAAGGAACGCATCAGTTCGGAAATAACCAGCGCCGTGAAGGCAGCATTGCGCGCCTGCTCGAGATTAGCATCGATATACAGTTCGTAGGCGAAAGCTGCAAGGGTCACACCGGCGGTCAAAAGACCGGTCAGGGCCGTCAGCCGCAGGAAGTCGCGATCCATCAATTGCGCGTCAGGGCGGCGCGGGGGCCGGTTCAGCACGCCGGGGTCCACCGGTTCGGTGGCGAGTGCCAGCGCCGGCAAGCCGTCCGTCACGAGATTGATCCACAGCAGATGCAGGGGCAGCAGCGGCAGCGGCCAGCCCACCAGGGCGGCGATTAGCATGACCATGAGTTCTCCGGCATTGCCGGCCAGAAGATAGGCGAGAGTCTTGGCGATGTTGTCGTAGATGCCTCGACCCTCCTCCACGGCGGCCACGATGGAGGCAAAGTTGTCGTCGGTGATGATGATGTCGGCGGCTTCTTTGGTGACCTCCGTTCCTGTGATCCCCATGGCGATGCCAATGGACGCTTCTTTGAGAGCCGGCGCGTCGTTGACGCCATCACCGGTCATGGCCACGATCGTGCCACGCGACTTCCAGGCCCGCACGATGCGGAGCTTGTGCTCCGCAGTGACCCGGGCGTAGACGGCGATGTCACTGACGCGCTCGGCGAGTGCCGCGTCGGTCATGCGCTCGAGTTCCACCCCCAGCAGCACCCCGTCCCCGGTCCCCAGTACACCCAGTTCCCGGGCGATTGCGCGCGCGGTATCCGGGTGATCGCCGGTGATCATCACTGTCTTGATGCCGGCACGTTTGCACTTCGCGACCGCTTCGCCGGCTTCGGCCCGGGGCGGGTCCTGCAGCCCGATCAGGCCAAGCAATGTGAGGCCCTGCTCGAGGTCATTGGCCGCATCGACTGTGAAGGGCTGTGCAAGTGGCCGCCTGGCCAATGCCAGCACCCGCAAGGCATCGCTCGCCAGCAAAGCGCCGGCCTGCGCCATCCTGCTGCGGTCGCTGGCCGACAACTCGACCGGCTCGTGTTCAGCAGTCAGAATATGCGTACAACGCTCGAGGATGACCTCGGGCGCGCCTTTGACGAAGGCCGTGACGTCCTCGCCGCGCGTGCGCACGACCGTCATGCGTTTGCGATCAGAGTCGAACGGCACAGTTTGCAGCCGAGGCATATCAGACTCGATCGCGGACCGGGTCAGACCCCCTTTCGCTGCCGCGACCAGCAGCGCTCCCTCGGTAGGATCACCGACGACGATGGGCCGGCCCGCCTTTTCCTGAAGTTCTGCGTCATTGCAGGCAGCGGCAGCCTGGAGGAGGTTAAACAACAGGGGATCGTCACCGGCCGTGCGTTCTGCGCCGTCCGAAAAGAATGCTCCTTCCGGAGCATAACCTTCGCCGCTGATCTGGTAGAGCCGGGCACTGGTAACGACCTTGCGTGCAGTCATCTCGCCGACGGTCAGTGTCCCGGTCTTGTCCGTGCAGATAACCTGGGCGCAACCCAGCGTTTCCACCGCCGCCAGGCGCCGTATCAGCGCATTGCGGCGCACCATGCGCTGGACGCCCAAAGCCAGGGCAACGGTGACGACCGCCGGCAATCCTTCAGGGACTGCGGCAACCGCAAGGCTGACAGCGCTCAGGAACAGTTCGAAAAGACCGATGCCGCGCAAGAGGCCCAGCCCGAAGACTATGGCGACGATCGCCAGACAGGCCCACAGCAAGCGCCGGGCCACCTGGTCGAGCCGCCGCTGCAGCGGGGTCGCATCGTCCGTAGCAGTTTCCAGAAGGCGTGCGATATGGCCGATCTCCGTGCTCATCCCGGTCGCGACCACGAGCGCCCGGGCCGATCCGGCGGCGACACTCGTACCCAGAAAGACCATGTTCCGACGATCGGCAATGGCCGTTTCAAGGGGGAAAACGCCGGGGCGCTTCTCGACGGGCTCGGACTCCCCAGTCAGGGCGGCCTCCGTGGTGCGCAGTACGGAGGCTTCCAGGAGGCGGGAATCGGCCGCGACCAGATCTCCTGCCTCAAGGACCAGCACATCGCCAGGGACGATCGCTGCCGCCGGAAGAACCTGAGCGCGGCCATCCCGGATCACCCGCGCCCGGGGCGCTGCGAGCCGCGCCAGTGCAGCGGCCGCTTTCTCGGCACGGTACTCCTGAAAGAAGCCGATGACGGCGTTCAGCGCGACGATGGCGATTATCGCGATACCGTCGATCATCTCCCCCAGCGACGCCGAGACCGCGGCTGCGACAATGAGCACCCAGATCACCAGGCTCTCGAACTGGCGTGCCAGTATGGCGAGGGGCGAAACGGGCTTGCCTTTTCGCAGCGCATTGGGCCCGTGGGTGTGCAGGCGTTCGGCGGCCTCGCCGGTCGCAAGCCCGTGGACCAGATCCGCCTTGAACTCAATGGCGACGTGCTCTACCGCCTGATCGTGCCAGCTGTTTGCCATCGCCAGCGGTGCTAACTGCCAATAGACTGCAGGAACTTTCTTTCGACCTCATTCTCAATCTGAAGCCGGTCGTCGATTTCCCGGTCGGTCGCACGGGTGGGGCACACGGTGCCCCCAGCACCGCGAACTGATTCGCAGATTGCAATCAGAGGGGCTATGAAGGGCGGGTTGACGGGGTCAAACATCACGGCCACGCCATCCCACGTGCTGCGCACTACCATTGCCTCGGCACACATACGTTCCCGGTCACTCGATGTCTGATGGCCCAGTCGCAGTTCCACGGGAAGATAGGACCGCCAACGTCGCGCGCCTGTCTCGACGAACGCACCGCTCATACTGATGTCGCGCAGACTCCCGGAGACCTCATCGCCATCCGGCATAACCAGTAGCACGATCGTGCGAATCGTATGGCGACACCCGAAACGATGGTCCATGATGCGGGTGTCTCGGGCAGCTACGGACATTTCAGGACCCTCTGCCCGCACCTCGCGGCGGCGCTTCTTTCGCATCGACCATGTCTCCGCTATCGATCTCGGCTTCTGCGGCCAGCCAGTCATCGAGTTCACACCCGCTTTCAAAACCTCGACACTCGGCGCGATAGTAGGCGGCCTCGGCAATCATCTGGTGACGCGCTGGCTGCACGACATCGCCGGCCACTTTCTGATCAGGCGACTTGCTCGTGACGGGTTCGCCTGGATTGCCCTCTGTCGTCATGTGATCTGTGTTTTTCAACGCTTTCATTGCACACCTCCAAATTGCCCGCTTAGCCCCCCGCCTTTACAACTACGGCATGAACTGGGATTCCTCTGCCGCCTGTGTAGCTGAAACGTTAGCGCCGCCTTTGGATAGATGTATCTCGAAAGGGTCGCGATTCCCTGGAAGTAGGTATATTTACGAATCGCGCTCTCCGATCCGCACGACGTCCGACGACAGATACCGATGGGGAGGCACAACCAGATTGGTGGGCGCCGGTACGTCTTTGAGTACCCGGCCGGCGAAATCGAACATGGACCCGTGGCAGGGACAGAAGTATCCACCAGGCCACGCCGCGCCCAGGTCCTGCGTGGCCGCTTCCGGCCGGAACAATGGTACACACCCAAGATGTGTGCAAAGCCCCACGACAATCAGAACCTGAGGTTTGATCGAGCGCGTCGGGTTTCGGGCATAGGCAGGCTGCTGAGATGACTCAAGCGAGTCCGGATCCCGCAGCCGTGAGGTCAGTTGCGGATCAGCGAGGCCCCGCAGGATTTGCGGTGTGCGACGAAAAACCCACACAGCCTGCCCGCGCCAGACTACGGTGATCTGTGCACCCGGCTCGATACGGCTCACGTCAACGTCGACAGGCGCACCGTAGGCGCGTGCCCGGGCACTGGGTCGCCAGGAAGCGATGAAGGGCCACGCGGCGGCACCGATTCCCACGACGCCGGCCACCGCAGTGGCCTTTATCAGCAGGCGGCGGCGCCCGGATCCTTTGGCTTGATCAGACATCGTGTGTGGCGACCTGGGCCTGAGAGCCCTGGGAACTTTCTCGCACCAGCACGACGACCGTCCTCGCCGGTACTCGATAGGCCATGGATTGAAGGCGAACTTCATCGCCCGGCTCCAGAACGTCGACGGGGCTGTCCAGACTGGTGTCGACCACTCGCCGCCACTCGCTCACCGTGCCCTCTTGTATCTGGAAGGTCAGTTCCTCCCAGGAGGCATTGATCATGATGTAGAGGTCATCGTCCTGATGCGAAGCGCCATGCAGGGCAAATGCAATGCTGTGGGAATTAAAAGTGAGGTCGGGCTCAGACCCGACGCCATACCACCGAACATCTTCGCGCCAGAAGCGGCTTCTCGCGAGCGAAACATGGGCCTTGCGAAACGCGATCATCAACTTGAAGAAGCGGAAGATGTCTGGGTTGTCGTGCAGCCGGTCCCAGTTAATCCACCCGACTTCGTTGTCCTGATTGTAGGGATTGTTGTTACCCGCCTGCGTGTGCATGAACTCGTCCCCGGCACGGAACATCGGCGTCCCGTTCGAGAGCATGAGAAGGCAACAGAAGTTCTTGATCTGCTGCCTGCGCAGCTTCGCGACTTCCGGAGGGACGCTGTCGTCGCCCTCCCAGCCACAATTCCAGCTGTGGTTTTCCTCCATGCCATCCGTGTTGCCGTGGCCGTTCGACCAGTTTCGCTTCTGGTTATAGGCCACCAGGTCGAACAGCGTGAAACCGTCGTGGGAGGCGAGGTAGTTGACGCTCTGATGAGGGCGATAGGCGTTCAGGCGGTCATCCGGGAAGAGATCGTCGCTCCCGTACAAGCGGCGCATCAGCGCCGGCACCATGCCGGGGTCTCCTTTCACGAAGCGGCGGACATCGTCCCGATACCGGCCGTTCCACTGGCAGGCCATGATTCCTGGAAATGCCCGGCCCAACTGGTAGACCCCGGCAGCGTCCCAAGGTTCGGCGATCAACCGCAGGTGCGCCAGATCCGGGTCGGAGGCCATGTCGCTGAGCAGTGGCACGTCGTTAGAATTGACCGAGCCGTCGGCGTTTCGAGCAAACAGGGAAGCGAGATCGAACCGAAAGCCATCCACGTGCATTTCGTGCACCCAGTGGCGGACACTGTCCATGATCATCTTCCGGACATAGCGGTTCGCACAGTTAAGCGTGTTGCCGGTTCCGGAGAAGTTCTCGTAGGGCGCGCCGGGTCGGTCTGCCATCAGATAGTAGGTACTATTGTCGATCCCCTTGTAGCTGTAGACCGGGCCGGTGTGATCGCCCTCGCTCGTGTGGTTGTAGACAACGTCGATGACCACCTCGATTCCCGCTTCGTGCAGGGCCCAAATCATTTCGCGAACCTCGTTGTGCTGCGCCTTGACCGTGGGGTTACTGAGATAGCCGTGGTGCGGGGAGAAGAAGTTCAGCGGCATGTAGCCCCAGTAGTTGCCCTCGGCAGGGTCGTACTGAAACACCGGCATTAGCTCCACGACAGTGACGCCAAGCTCCCTCAGGTACGGGATCTTCTCGATCACGCCACGGAAAGTGCCGCGCGCTTCGTCATTAACTCCCGAGTTCGAATTTTGGGTGAAGCCGCCAACGTGCAGCTCATAAATGATGGTATCGGCCTCGTGCAGCGGTCGGTGGTCACCCTGCCAGTCGAACGGTTCACTGTCGCCCGTGAGCACGCCCAGGGGGGCCTTGCCGGCATTCGACCCGGGCCGGCCGGCGGCCGGGCGGTCGAAGGTCGGCGGAAAGAACACGGACATGGCGTATGGGTCGAGCAGGATCTTGTCGGGATCGAACCGGTGCCACTCGAATCGACCATTGGGTGGCGGCCCCTCGACGCGATACGCGTAATAGGTTGCGCCGGGCATCAACGCCAGGGCAATACGGCAATGCCAGATTCTGCCAGTCTTGTTTCTCAGGTAGTTGAACCGATAGGTCAGTACCGGATTGACGACATCACCAGCGGCATACAGCAACAACGTGACGCATTCTGCGTGCTTCGAGTAAATCGCAAAGTTGTAGGCATCGTCTACCCTGGTTGCGCCCAACGGGAACGGGAGCCCCTCCGCGGCCGCCCACCCTACTGCCGCTGTCACTTCTGGTGGCATGTGCACCTGGACGTGGTGAGCCTACTTGACCGAGCGACGTGTAGTTCCGGCCACCTTGGCGCCCCACTTCCAGTCCCGGATCTCCGGCATATCCTCGCCGTGCTTCCGGATGTAGCGCTTGTGGTCGATTAGCTTGTCCCGAATGTACTGGGTCAGATAGGCGGCACGCGGACCCAACGTCGGTACACGGTCGACGACGTCCTTGACCAGGTGAAAACGATCGATGTCGTTCAGCACCGCCATGTCGAAGGGCGTGGTGGTCGTTCCCTCCTCCTTGTACCCGCGAACGTGCAGGTTGTGATGATTGGTCCGCCGATACGTCAGATGATGAATCAATGACGGGTAGCCGTGGTAAGCGAAGACGATAGGCTTGTCCCGGGTGAACAGGACATCGAAATCCTTGTCGTTCAAGCCGTGAGGATGTTCGCTCTGTGGCTGCAACGCCATCAGGTCGACCACGTTAATCACGCGAATCCTCAAGTCAGGAAAGTGCTGACGAAGGATCTCCACCGCCGCCAGCGTCTCCAGGGTAGGCACATCACCGGCACAGGCCATTACCACGTCCGGCTCACCGCCCGCATCGCTACTGGCCCACTCCCAGATACCGAGTCCGGCGGTGCAGTGCCGGACTGCCGCCTCCATTTCCAGCCACTGCGGTGACGGTTGCTTTCCGGCAACGATAACGTTGACGTAGTGGCGACTGCGAAGGCAGTGATCGGTCACCGACAGCAGCGTATTGGCATCGGGCGGAAGGTAGATGCGAATAATGTCTGCCTTCTTGTTCGCCACCAGATCGATAAAACCCGGATCCTGGTGCGTAAAGCCATTGTGATCCTGGCGCCAGACGTGGGACGACAACAGGTAGTTCAGTGATGCAATGGGCCGCCGCCATGGTATCTGCCGGGTCACGTCCAGCCACTTGGCGTGCTGATTGAACATCGAATCGATGATGTGGATAAACGCTTCGTAGCATGAGAAGAAGCCATGCCGCCCGGTCAACAGATACCCTTCGAGCCACCCTTCACACTGGTGCTCGCTCAGCATCTCCATCACCCGACCATCGGGCGCGATATGCTCATCAGAGGGAAGGATCTCCGCCGTCGAACAGCGGTTTGTCACTTCGAAGACAGCATTCCAGCGATTCGACGCGGTTTCATCCGGACTGAAGATACGGAAATTGCGGGCATCGGCGTTCAGCTTGAGCACATCGCGAAGGTAGGCACCCTGGACACGCGTTGATTCGGCTTCCACCGCGCCAGGTTTTTTTACCGGGATCGCATAGTTACGAAAATCGGGCAGCTTCAGGTCGCGCAGCAGCAGACCGCCATTGGCATGCGGATTGGCCCCCATTCGCCGCTCCCCGTCGGGCGCCAGTTCGGCCAGCTCTGACCGGAGCCTGCCGTCCTTGTCGAACAAGTCCTGCGGACCGTAACTCCTCAGCCACCGCTCAAGAATCTTCAGGTGCTTTGATTTGGTTGCCAACTGCGAAACCGGCACCTGGTGCGCTCGATACGTGCCCTCAACCGGCTTGCCATCGACCTCGTCGGGACCGGTCCAGCCCTTGGGCGAGCGCAGGATAATCATCGGCCAGCGGGGCCGCTGCTTGAACCCGTTCTGGCGAGCTTCGCGCTGAATACCTTGAATCTCGGCCACAACAGTGTCCAGTGTCGCCGCCATCATCTGGTGCATCGCTACCGGATCGTCTCCCTCGACGAAATAGGGGGTGTAACCGTAGCCCTTAAAAAGGTCTTCAAGTTCATCCCGGGGAATGCGCGCGAGTACCGTGGGACCGGCAATCTTGTACCCATTCAGGTGCAGGATTGGCAGCACGGCACCGTCATGCACCGGGTTAAGAAATTTGTTTGAGTGCCAGCTGGTGGCCAGCGGGCCGGTTTCAGCTTCGCCATCGCCCACGACACAGGCAACCAGCAGGTCCGGATTGTCGAACGCAGCGCCATACGCGTGGGACAGCGAATACCCAAGTTCCCCGCCTTCATTGATCGACCCCGGGGTTTCCGGAGCCACGTGGCTCGGTATACCGCCCGGGAATGAGAACTGCGTAAACAGTTTCTTCAGACCGGCTTCATCACGCGAGATATTCGGATTCAGCTCGCTGTAGGTGCCCTCCAGATACGTATTCGCGACAAGTGCCGGTCCGCCGTGCCCCGGGCCAGCGACATAAATCACATTGAGGTCATGCTCCTTGATGACGCGATTGAGATGTACGTAGATGAAGTTCAGGCCCGGCGTGGTACCCCAGTGACCCAACAGTCGCGGCTTTACATGCGCCAGCGTCAACGGCTCCTTCAATAACGGATTGTCGTGCAAATAGATCTGGCCGACAGACAGGTAGTTGGCCGCCCGCCAGTAGGCGTCTATCTTTTGCACGACAGCCGACGACAGCGGCGCCTTGGGGCGCTTCGTCCCTGGAGTGGATGCGGGTGATCGCTTTGCCATCTTATTTCCAGCCCAATCCGTTCGCCATCCGCCTCATTCGACTGCGGGACGCCATGGATCATTCTTGATTACGGAGAACCTGTGCGTCGGTCACATTGAAGACCTTAACCCTACGGAAGACACCAGATGTCTCAAAAGTATCGCAACTCTGGAGCAGTACGTAGAACACCTGAATTGGGACTCAGACGATGATAAGGGAATGAATGGTTCACCCCCGTTTCCACGGACGGCTCAGTGGCACGTGTGATTCGCGACTCGGTTCGCCTCTTGTCCACCAGTCACAGCCAGCGGCGCATCGTCCAGCCAACGCCCTCCAGCAGTTTTCCTGCCCAGCGCCGCCTAGCCCACGTGTTCGCGAAGATCTGCTGCGACTCGGACAGATCCTCGAGAAAATGCCGCTCCAGGAGCTCGCACTGGCGTATTCGCTTCATCACCAAAATCAATTCATAGTTCAGGAAAAAGCTGCGGTAATCCAGGTTGGCAGTCCCAAGCGTGGCCCAACTTCCATCGATCACGACGGTTTTCGCATGCAGCATGCGCGGCCGGTACTCGTAAATACGCACCCCGGCGGACATCAGCTCGCCATAAAACGCCTGCGCTGCCCAGCGCGTGATCGGCACGTCGCTTTTCGACGGGACCAGCAGTCGCACGTCTATGCCGCGGCGCGCGGCATTCATAAGGCGCTGCTGCGTAAGCAGATCAGGCACGAAATAGGGCGTCGTCAGGTAGATGCGCTCTCGGGCCGAGGCGAATGCCTCTGAATAAAGACAGCGTATTTGATGGCGGCACGCGCGCGTGTGATTCGAGACCAGGCTGGTCACGCGTCCGCCATGCTGCGCCGGCATCCAGCGGCGATGTCCTCGCCAGAATGCGTCGAATAGCTTGCGCGCATCACTCACAAGCGAGCCCGAGAGTTCGGCGTGGGCATCTCGCCACCTCGACGCGCCGTAAACCCGCCGGGAACTTTCCCGGTGGATATTGAATCCGCCGACGTAGGCGGCGCGCTCGTCGACCACCAGCAGCTTGCGGTGGTTGCGGCGGTTGTAGCGCATCGGTTGGCGCCAGCTCCAGCGGTGGAACCATCGCACACGTACGCCGCGTTCCCGCAGATGGCGCTGCAGCGCAAGCGACGAACTGCGCCACGCACCGGCTGCGTCAAGATGCAGCCGCACATCGATGCCCGCCGCGGCGCGCTCGGCCAGCGCCTCGGCGAATTGCCATCCAATCTCATCGCTGGCGAAGATGTAGCTTTCCATGCGCACCGCATGGCGGGCCCCTCGAATTGACGCTAGCATCGCCGAGTAAAGCGCATCGCCTTCGCTGAAAAGTTCCACTCCCGTCGGCTCCGACGGCGGCCCTGCGGCGTCACCGGCGGGAACAACGTGGCAACCGCCTGCAGCGGCAGCGCTGGCCTCGGATTGACGGGGAAGAAGACCCATGGTCTCAAGCACCGCCTGGAGCGAACCCGGTTCGCGCATCCCAACGCCAATCGAGGATCTCAGGCATATCCGCGCCGCGCTTTTCGATGAATTTCGTGTGCTCGATCAGCTTGGGTGGTCCTGGCGTGAAATCTTGGTTGGGGACTCCGTCCCCGGTGGAATCGGTGTCCGGCCTGCTCCAGACCAGCCGGCGAAAACGGCCACCGCGACGGATGCCAGGAGCAAAGCCGCGCCGCCCCCCTGTAATGCGTTCAAGCGTTCGCCGAATCCGCCCATGGCGATCAGCAGTCCAAAGACCGGCACCAGAAACAGATACAACGACAGTTGGCCGGCTTCGGCTCGTTGCAGCAGCCAGAACCAGAGCCAGGTGCCCAGCGCGGTCCCTGCTAGCGCCAAAGACAACAGGACACCGACAAAGCCCCCGGTCCACACAATGGTCTCCTGCGGCTCAAACACCACTGATAAGCCGAGCAGGACGATGCTTCCGGCGATCAGTTGCCACCCGGTCAGCGCCATCAGTTCGTTGCCGGGGCGAAGCCTTTTTACGGTCAAGGTGGCCACGGCCGCACTGACCGAAGCACCCAGCGCCAGCATCGCGCCGAGAAAAGGATGACCGGTCTGCTCGCGCAACCCAGGCAGCGCCAGCAGGGTGACCCCCGCCAATCCCAGTCCCAGCGCCAGACCCTTGCTCCACCCGATTCTTTCGCTAAGAAAGAGGGCCGCCAACACAATGATTAGGAGCGGCTGGGTGTTGCCAAGAACGGAGGCGATCCCCGCGCCGGTATAGGCCGGGCTCGCGAACATGGCTCCGAAAGTAAAGGTGGTGGCTATCAATCCCAACGGCAAGATCCAGCGGGCCAGGCGCGCCTCTGGCCACAACGGTTCTCGCCGAATCACCAGCACGAGCAAGAGCGCCAGGCCGCCCACGAGCGTGCGCAAACCCGCAAACCACAACGGCGGCGCGAATTCCAGCCCCACCTTGATTGCCGGATAGCACGCGGCCATCGGCGTGATGACCACAATCATCAACCAAGCCTGCCGAGGGGGCGAGAGCGGAGCTTCACGGATATGACGATCACCGTTCATATTTATCCGCCCGCTGTATCGAGCTGCCAGAAGATGAGCCGACGTGCGAATGCTCTGGCTCACTCGCGGACGGGCGTGACTTGAGGAATAGAGACTCGGTGATCAGGATCGCCGCCATGATGGCTGCTGCCACGACTAAAACCAAAGGATCCGAGGCGACTTTCACCCAGAGAAAGCCGCCCATGACGATCACATCCATAACGATTGCAATGACCGGGATCGCCGGATGGGCCTCCACCTCCTTTCGCAGATGGCGCAGTACTCCCCAATGGATGGCGATGTCCATGATCAGGTAAAAAATGATACCCAGCGCCGCGATGCGGGACAGGTCGAAGAAGGCGGTCAGCACCAGGCCCAGCGCGACCGTATAAACAAGCGTGTGCTTCCGGATGGTGCCCGGCATGTGGAAGTGGCGGTGGGGGACGAGCTTCATCTCGGTCATCATGGCCAGCATGCGTGACACGGCGAAAATGCTGGCGATGATGCCGCCGGCGGTGGCCAGCATGGCCAGAACCACGGTAAACAAGACTGCGTACTCTCCGAGTGCCGGGCGAGCAGCGGCGGCCAGCGAGTAATTTCGCGTTGCGATGATCTCCTCCAGCGACAGGTTGCTGGAGACCGCGAAGCCGACCAACGCGTAGATCACCACGCAGAGGCCGATGGAGATCATGATGGCCCTGCCCAGGTTACGGCGCGGGTCTTTAAGTTCCGAACCGCTGTTGGTGATAGTGGTGAAACCTTTGAAAGCCAGGATGCCGAGCGCCGTAGCACCGAGAAATCCGGTCAGCGACGCCCCGCGATCTGCCGCGGAGAAATCTGTTGTCACCGAATCCGCCGTCCACACCCCGACCACGCCAAACAGGACGATTCCGCCGATCTTGATGAACCCGAGCAACGAGGCCACCCCCTGGATCAAACCCGTGACGGACAGGTTGATCAGAAAGGCTGTCAGCAACAGCCCCACCCCCAGAGCGGGAGCCAGCCAACTGCCGTCATCGATTTCAAACAGCCGCAAGGTGTAGGACCCGAAGGTCCGCGCCAGGAAGCTCTGGGCGATGACCATGGAGAAATACATCAACAGGGCATGGAAGGCGGTGGTCAGTGTTCCGCCATACGCCTTTTCCAGATACATGGCGATGCCCCCAGCGGAGGGGTAGGCATTGGACAATTTGACGTAAGAGTAAGCGCTCAACGAGACAATCAGCGCGGCAGAAAGAAACGCCAGAGGAAACAAGCTCCCCGTCATCTCCGCCATCTGGCCAGTCAGTGCGAAAATCCCGGCGCCGATCATGACGCCAGTGCCCAAGGCAACGGCGCCAATCAGCGAAAGGCTGTCCGCCTGGTACTTTGACGTTCTGTCTGGCGCAGCGTCGTCCATGTGGTTACTGTTTACCCAGACGAACGCCCAGATTGTAAATTCCCGCGATCAATACCCCCGCGAACCAGCACAGGATGAAGATGGTGACTAGGCCCAGCGCGACCTGGGAGACCGGCACGCTGGTTTTCAGAATCGGGCCCACGTCGAGACCGTGTAACAGGCTGTTGAAGAAGACCACGGACTTGTCATGCGACACGGTGGCCATCGTCAGCATGCAGCCGAGGTAGAACACCACGCCAGTCCCACCGAAGGCGAGTCCCAGGTATTTGGGGTTTAGATACAGCGAGGGAAGTGACGGCGGCCGGACGCTTCCGGAAGCAGGGCTGTCGCCATGATTAGTGTCGATGCTCATGGCCGTTCTCTCCGTTCTTTTCATCATCGTGCATGCCGAAGTGCATCAGGTGGCAGAGCATCATTGCCCCAATCACTATGGCCAGCACCCAGCCGCTGCCCAACCCCATGGCTGGGAGGAGAAAAATCAGAAGCAGCGCCAGGGCGCAGCCAATTACCATCGTCAGGATGTGTTTCATCGCTCTCTCCTCAGTTTTGAATGTGTTCATGGTCATGACTTGCTCTTGGGACAGGTGTAATAGCCATTTCGAGCTCCGTTTCCGGGGCCTCGAGATATTTCAGCCAGGCGTATCCTCCCGCGTCGTGGCCATGGCGCGCCACTGCCCCCAGCGTGGGATAAACATCGGCACGCGCCGACGGTAAGCGCGATATGCGTCCCCGAACTCCTCTTCGACTTTGCGTTCCTCGCTTCGCGCCAGTAGGTAGTAGGCGACGACAATGATGGGGAACAGCGCGACGGAAAAAACGGTGGGCCAGTGCACGATGCCCTCGCCGAAAAGCGCGATGAAGAGGCCGGTGTATTGCGGGTGCCGCACCAATCCGTAGAGACGATCCGTGACCAGCCAGTTTTCCTTCTGGGCCTTGTGCAGTTCGCGCCAGCCTTCCATGAATATCCCGATGCCAGCGAACAGGAGTGCGTAACCAAGAATCATCGCGATCATCATGCCGGTCTCGCCGAATCCCAGCAGCGTGGACCAGAGGCTGGCGCTGAGATCGCTCTGATCGAGGCCAAAGAACCGGACGAGCAGGTAAATGGTGAGCGGAAAGCCATACATCTCGGCGTAAAGTGCGATGATGAATGCTTGGACCACGCCAGCGCTGGCCCATTCCTTCCACGTTCTGGGCGCAAGGTAGCGGTACAGAAACCACGAGACTACGACGGCCACGATCAGCGCGATCCCCCAGGCGCCAGTATGTGCAATGTGTTCTGTCATCGTGATGTCTTGCTTGTTGGATTTCCCAAAGAATGGGTGCGCAGGCCAGTTTTCAACTGGCCTCCATTAAAGCCACCCACGAAGCCGTACGCCTTGCCTTCGACGCTCAAGGAATCGGCGGCGCCTCGTGATCACGCCCGCGGACCGTGGGGGCAGCGCGGGTAAGCCGCAAGTCGAGCGAATGCGCACATCGAGCAAGACGAAGGCGGGGCACTTCCGGACGGGCTCATAGTTTGACCCGCTTCAGCAGTTGCGCGTTGATCGCCACCACCACCGTGCTCGCTGACATGAGCACCGCGCCCACGGCAGGTGTCAGCAGGATATCCAGTGGCGCAAGCACGCCGGCGGCCAGGGGAATCGCAAAGATGTTGTAGCCCGCCGCCCACCAGAGATTCTGGACCATCTTCCGGTAGGTGGCCCTGCTCAGCGTAATGATCCGAGGAATGTCGCGGGGGTCGGACCTCACAAGCACAATATGCCCGGCCTCGACGGCGACGTCGGCACCCGCGCCGATCGCAATCCCGATATCGGCCGTGGCCAGGGCCGGTGCGTCGTTCACGCCATCACCGATCATCGCGACTTTCTTCCCTTGGGCCTGGAGCTCGCGGACCTTGTTGGCCTTGTCATCGGGCAGCACTTCCGCGAACACGGTATCGATGCCGAGTTCCTTCGCGACGGCATCGGCCACGGCCTGCGCGTCGCCCGTCAGCATGGCGACCTGGATCCCTCTCTCGTGCAGCGCCGCGATAGCTTCGCGGCTTTCCTCACGAATCGCGTCCGCCACGGCGTAAACGGCCAGAGCACGGCCTTCACGAACGAGATAGATCGCCGCCTGCCCGCGGCTGGCTGCGGCCTCGGCCGCCTCCTGAAGCGCCGGTGGCACTTCGACCTTCTCCGCCTTGAGAAGCGCCGGGCCGCCCATGTGGTACTCGGTGCCTCCGATCATGGCCGCCACGCCCTTGCCGGTGAGGGCGCGGAAGCCTTCGGCGGCAGGCACCTCTATGCCCTTGCCCTCCGCGGTCTTCACGATACCCCGAGCGATGGGGTGCTCGGACTCCGATTCGATGCCGGACGCGATGCGCAGCGCTTCGTCCTCCGCCAGTCCGTCCGCAACGGACATGGCCACGACCCGGAACTCGCCGAGCGTCAATGTCCCTGTTTTGTCGAAAATCACCGTGTCGAGGTTGCGGGCCTCCTCGAGCCCACGCCGGTCCCGCACCAAAAGTCCGTTGCGGGCCCCCAGCGTCGTGGAGATGGCCACCACCAACGGCACGGCCAGTCCGAGCGCGTGCGGGCAGGCGATCACCAGCACCGTCACCATCCGCACCACCGAGAAGTCGATCGCTGCCCCCAACAACTGCCACACGCCTAGAGTGATGGCGGCGGCGCCAATCGCGACGACAGTCAGAAGCCGGGCCGCACGGTCAGCCAGGTGCTGCGCCCTGGACTTGGATTTCTGCGCATCGGCCACGAGCCGCATGATGCCGGAGAGCTTGGTCTTCTCCCCCGTCCCGGTGACCTCGACGCGCAGAGACCCTTCTCCGTTGATCGTGGCGGCGATCACCTCGTCGCCTTCCCGCTTCTTCACCGGCCTGGACTCCCCGGTGATCATTGCCTCGTTGATGTCGCTCTCGCCCTTGCGGACCACGCCGTCCGCGGGAACGCTCTCGCCCGGACGCACCAACAGGAGGTCGCCGTTCTGCAACGCGCTGACGGCGACCTTCTCCTCGCCTCCGTCGGTGATCCGCGTCGCCGTGTCCGGAAGGAGCTTCGCCAGTTCCTTCAATGCCCCCTGAGCCTGATTGATGGACCGCATCTCGATCCAGTGACCAAGGAGCATGATCGTGACCAGCGTGGCCAATTCCCACCACAGCGCATTTGCCTCGATCAGCCCGAACTGAACCACCCAGGAGAACAGAAAGGCGACCGTGATGGCGAGCGAGATGAGGGTCATCATCCCAGGCAGTCGGTCCGTCAGTTCCCGCCATGCTCCCTGCAGGAAGACCAGACCGCCGTAGACGAAGACGACCGTGGCGAGCACGGGCCCGATCCAGTCCGATCCGGGGAACTCCGGGGCCCGGTAGCCGAGGAGCTCCTGGATATGGGCCGACCAGAAAACCACCGGAACGGTG
>JAANMU010001795.1_pt1 | contig 17996 bp, 19 predicted proteins | sample 7279701 | NCBI WGS metagenome assembly JAANMU01 (sample SAMN14094539, study PRJNA606508) | bioreactor metagenome | isolation source: A lab-scale SPAN reactor treating ammonium-rich wastewater day 57 | place: Ireland: Galway | collected 2017-03-13 | reverse complement strand
AGGTATAACGGTCAATATAGCCAGAGAACCATTTGGAAGCGATTATATTTTGACAGATGAATCTTCTGACCTAGTGAACAGCGCAAATCAACGAGAAGGATTTAAAATAAATAATTGGTTGGTTGAGTTAAAAGCGACTGGTAAAGAACACGCGGCAATGACACCGTTACAAGCGAAGACAGCAACTCTACAAAAGGACAATTACGCTTTAATTGTTGTGCCCTTAGACGGAACAGAGCCAGACATCGAATATCTTAAGACAAATGCCAAAGTAATAAATAACATTGGACATAAAATTGACAAGGTGTATAACGACTTCAATGAAGTTGAAATTAAAAAAGACGGTTTAACTCACGGACAAGATGGAATTTCCGTAAATATTGAAGATCAAAATATTCGTTTCAGAGTAAGTTCAAGTGTTTGGGAATCAGAACAGACAGATATAGAAACTTTTGTAAAAACACAATTTGCGACATTAAAACAAACAATAACAAATTGACACAGAAAAGCACATACCGCTAACAAGGTATTGCCAAAAGCGAGGGTGAACGACTTCGATTGGACATTTGTGCAAGGTTCATCCGCCGCGGCGGATCTTCGATTGAACTTTGTGCTGTAAATCCCCGCCTTCGTCAAGCCCCAAACCGTTTTATAAAATTACAGTACTAACTTAGTAACAAAGAAATATGGGATTAACGGACATCAGAAAAGAACTGGAAAAACCTGATAAGAAAAAACTCATTAACCTTGTTGCCGATTTGTATAAAAAGAACAAATCAGTAAAAGATTTTTTTTGATTTATATATATCCAAACGGGAAAGCTTTTTTCCATCAAATGAGAGCAAAGAATTACAATAGCGATAAATTACCAAAGGCAGTGCAGTGTTTTCAGGTGCAAAAAAAGGGATGCATCTGCATCCCTTAAAATTATTAACCGGTCTTTTTTATTTATCAGTCAACTTTTTTAAACACCATTTTAGTTTTCCCGCTTACAAGCGTCAGTTTCATTTTATCAATTGAATAAGTAACTGTCTTTTGATCTAATGCGCTTACTACTGCTTTTTCCACCTTCATATTTTGACAGCTCATAAGTGTTCCAAGCAATGAGCCAAAAGTAATTTTATCACCCGAAACAGTAATGCTTCCTGAAAAACTATTACAGCCAGCATGTCCGTTAAATCTCATATCAGATAAGATAAATTCAAATTGCGGAGCACCTTTTTGCAGTTTCTCTTTTTTAAGGTTTATGCCGGTCATTTCTTCCATCACCCAGATATCATACAAACGTAAATCAGCAAGAAATTTTCCGCATCCTTCAAAAGTTTGAAATTTTTCATCAGCAGATTTTTTTGCCTCTACTCTTACTTTATAAGGAAAAATTTCTCCGGACATATTATCCTGACAGTTTTCTCTTATTACAGTTATTATAAGCTCGCCTGATTCAGATTTTGATCTGTACAAAGTAAGGTCCTGGTTTTTAATACCTTCAACAGATGGAGCTGTAACTGTCCATCCATCCATCATTGAAAAAACAAAGTTCTTTTCAAGGTCAAGCTCTATAGTCCAGTTCGGTTCATTTCCTCTTCCGAAGAAATCAACACCATCAACAAATTTTTTCTGATAGAATTCAGGATTCAATTCAACCTTTTCTTTCATCGGCTGATCTTTATCGTTAGTAACAGACCCATCAATTTTTTTGACAGTACTCAAATCTTTTTTAAGCATATATTTTGATTCTACGGATGCTTCAAATCTCTCGCCGTATTCATTAAGGCGGATCAGATTTTTGGATCCGATTAAATACAGCTTATCTTCATCTGATCCATTTAACACAATAACTGAATCTGATTCAAAAGCCCAGCTTCCTTCATCAGTCAAGGCATCCCCATCTTTTCCTTTGTAAACAGATCTTTCTTTAAATGTAAAATCATCTTTTAAGTTTAGCTGATAATCAATTTCTTCACAATCTTCACAAGGGAAAACACCAAGCCATATTCCGTTGGTTATAAACTGAACCTGCTTTTGATCTGGTATAAAATCAGGACCGGATGAACATCCGATGTAAACAACCGCGATAAACAGAGATAGTATAATAGTTTTTTTCATAAATAGATTCTCCTTTAGATGAATTGTCTAAGTTATTTAAATGCTCTTTGAATAATATATGCAAAAAAATCAAATATTATACCGATAAATCATTATGGTTTAAGTAACAAAATACCAATTAAGCTTACAATACTTAGTAAAATTGAACCGTATTGTAAGAAGAACTTACAGGATTGAAAAATTTTTTAAATGATTGGTATGTCAAAAAAAACGCATCCGATAGGAAGGATGCGTTTTATTTTTTTTGAGTATCATGAAAAATTATGATGCTTTAATCAGCAATTCATTTTCAATTGCTTGTTTTAAGGATTCTTTTGGAAGAGCTCCAACAGCCATCTTTGGCTGTCCAACTACAGGCACAAATAGTATAGATGGAATACTTCTGATTCCGAATACAGCGCCTAATTCCTGTTCTTCATCGGTATTAACCTTATACACATTTATCTTACCTTTATATTCTTCAGAAAGCTCTTCGAGTACGGGACCAACCATCCTGCATGGACCGCACCAGGGTGCCCAGAAATCTATTATTGCAGGAAGCTCTCCGTTATATTTCCAATCCTGATTTTTTTCATAATCAAAAACTTTTGTTAAAAAAGTTTCTTTAGTTAACGACTCAGTCATTTATTTGCCTTTCTACTTTGTTCTATTATTTATTATCAATTATAAAAACGTATTTGATTATACCGCCTTAAGAACCCGTTCTAATTTTTTCTTAACTTCTTCTGCCACAGTTTTTATTTTTGGATTATCAATTACTGCTGTCATAGTCATCGGATCAAAAACCGAAACAACTGTTTTATCATCCTTTTCATAAACTATTACGTTGCAGGGTAAAAGCAAACCAATCTCTTCTTCGGCTTGCAGCACCTGATGTGCAAAAGGCGGATTGCAGGCACCAAGAATAGTGTAGTTCTTGAAATCAACATCTATCTTTTTCTTTAATGTATCTTTAACATTAATAGTTGTTAAAACTCCAAACCCTTCCTTTTTCAACTCTTCGGTTACTTTATCAATTGCCTGATCAAATTTATACTCTGTTGTTTTAGAAAAACCGTATTGCATTATTTTATTCCTTTGCTTCTTGTTTTTTATTTTTATTAAAAATCTGTTTCCAGTCTATCAGCAAAAAACCAGCTGATGCGCCATATATTGTGCTGATATATGGATTCCCGGAAATCGGACAACTGCCGCTGCAGCCTATATAATAATAATAAGCATATCCCGCAGAAGCTCCGGCTAAAACCGGGAAAACACGCTTTGTCCATTTCCATATTATTTTAATCCTGTTGCGTTCCAACGAACCATTCCTCCGCTTAAATTTGTAGCATTAAATCCCATTTTCCTCAGTTTAGATGCAGCATTAAGACTTCGGTTTCCGGTTTGACAGTAACAGATTATTTCTGCATCCTTAAACTTTTTTAATTCCTGTTCTTTTTCTTTTAAATCCGTAATAGGTATATGATAAGAGCCTTTAATTAAGCTCTGTTTTCTCTCTCTTTCTGTTCTTACATCAAGAAAAACAACATTACGCTCCTTCTTTACCTTTGCATAAGCATCAGCCGGCGAATATTGTTTAATTGATTTAATCAGGTAAATTTTTTTACCGATGTAAAAGATGATAAGTGCAATAAATGCATAAAGAAATATCTGTCCTGCTGTCATAAATCTTAAAATTAAAAATTAATATGATTTGAAATTTATTAAAAAGATTCCGTGTATGATGTGATGTTTGTTTAATGTTTGCTGCGGAGTTTAATTCTTATCTTTTCAAGGTATAAGCAAGACTCAAATTATCAAACTAACAGACCGACAAGATCAAAGATGTTAAAATAAACAACACACTATCAGATAAAGAGAAGTATTAAGCTTCTTTTATGGCTAAAAATTTATTATAGAGCCACATTAAAATTGTTGCAAGAACTCCTATTCCGATTAAGGCAAACCAGACTAATTCTGGTTTACCCGAAGCTTTTGATGATTGATACAGCCATCCGCCGAGCGGATCACCAACAAATCTTGCAATTGCTATCGGAAGAAAAGCATATCCTTGAAATAATCCCTGTTGACCCGGAGGTGCGATTTCAGAAATATATTCATAGTATCTTGGAGCCTGTGTCATTTCACCGATTGCAAAAGCAACTATTCCTGCCGCAATTGTTGGAATGCTTGGATATAATCCGATTATAATCCAGATTAAACTTGAAAGTGCAAAGCCTATGAGTATAGCTTTTCTGGTAGGAATATTTTTAGTTAAACGATTAATCGGAATCTGAAGAAGAATAATTGCACCGCCCGCAGACCATGATTGAACTATTTCATAAGGAGCATCAGCACTTATAAAATCTGTTATATAATATGGTATAATTATAAATTCCTGCCAGAAGATTATCCAATACAAAGAATAGATCAAAAGAAAAATCATAAACCTGATATTTGTAAGAACAACAAACAGGTTAGCGATCTTTTTCCAAAGTGATTCCACAACTTCGGGAGCTGTTCCTTTTACCTCTTTGTATAAAAATATATTTACAATAAGCATTGCCAAACAGCTTAATGCCGAAACAACATAAACGAATTCATTGCCGAAACTGTTTCTGACAAAAAAAGCTAAAGTAGGACCGATAACCGCACCTACGTTAACAAGCCAGTAATAGATGGCAAAGCCAAGTGATTTTGTTTCGGAGGTAGTGGAAACAGCTACGGTTCCGAGAACGGCAGGTTTAATAAAAGAACCGCCGAAAGCTGTAAATACTAAAAATGCCATCATCAGCCAATACAAATCCATTCCATCATAAATTCCCGAAAACGCACTCATTCCAACAGAGCCAATCAAAAAGTAACCTAATGCAAGAATAGAAAATGCAACACTAAATGCTCGTCTGAATCCCCATTTATCAGCAAGTGTTCCGCCGAGTATTGGAAGCAGATAAATCAATCCGCCGAATATTCCCGAAAGCTGCCCTGCTTCAGATTCACTAAAGCCAAGCTTATTACGCATATAAATCATAAAAACAATCTGCTGACCATAATAAGCCAATCGTTCAAACAACTCCATTCCGTTTGCAACCCAGAAGGATGGCTGGAATCCTGACTTAAGTTCTTTAAGTTTGTTTTTTATACTCACTGCGATGCCTTTGAAAATTTTGTGCGCAATTTAGTTATGATGGTTTATACTAACAAAGTTATTTTAACCTGTTTGTTCACCTGAGGCAAAAAAAAATCATCAGACACATCAAAAGCGGAGGGTGATTATATTAAGATATTGTTTAGTGTAAGGTCTGATAAAGAGATAATCAGATCTGACTATTAAGATGAAATGTTTTCCGGGATGGGCTTATGTGTATTTTTTTCTTCATTGAAAATACAAAACAAGACATTTGTCTTTCGCGTATAACTTCTTTATCCGAATTTACAGGTTTAAAAAGCGGAACGATAGTTGAAGAATTCTTTAGCTGATAAATTGTGTGAATATAATCAACAACACTAATTGGAAATAAAGGAAATAATTTTTAAACATACAGAGGCAAAAAAAATTATATATGAAAACTTATCAAGAAATATTTCTGTTTTTATTAATAACAACAATGATGGTTTATCCTCAGAGTAAAAACACTGTTATATCAGAAGTAAAAAACAGCGAAGTGAAAATTAAACTTCATAAGCTTATCGAGTTTAATGACTCCAAAGCTAAAAGCGGAAACAAATTTTTAATCGCTGATATAACGATTGAAAACACATCTGATAAAAAAATTAATATGGGTGCGGATTATACAATGAGCATCACAATCAAGGATGACAAGGGAAATGAATACCGCTCAGGATTAAAAGGCGAAGGAATTGTTTCAACTTTTTTAACTAAGAATGAAAACATTGAACAGAATCAAAAAGATCACACACTTGCTTTTAGTGAAAACTTTCCTCCCAAAACAAAAGTAAGATCTTTCCTTTGCGGATTTGAGGTACCGAAAGATGCTAAGATCGTTTCTTTTGGTGTAAAGAAACAAAATTTGTGGAGTACGGTTAAGTAAAGTTATTTAACTGTTAAAGATTTTTAAGGCGTATCTAATAAATACGCCTTTTTATTTTATTGAGATTACAAAATTTATAACTGCTTAAAATTTATTTCTTATCTAATTTCTATTTGTGAAACACTAATTTTTTCTTACGTTTTTCTTTCAACACAACCAACCGATGATTTTAAATCCGGAATAAGATGTTGTGTTTTGTCACTACTATAAATATTTAATTCCCAAGTAAAATTGTAAACCTGCTGATGATATATTATCCTGGAAATATTAGTGTTCGCATATGGTTTTATTAAGCTGATACTTCACTATTGAAAACGGGGCGACCTCTAATCATCCCGACTTAAATTTAAAGCTTGGTTTTATTGATACAATTTTCTAAGTTAAATCAACAATAATCCGAATTCAATAATATATTTTTGAAAAAAATTACCTGTAAGGTCAGTTATTTTCTATAAATCATTTAATTTATTTTAAAAAGAAAGGATTATACTTATGAAGCATTTCATATCCGGTTTCGCTAAGTTGAAAATTGTTTCAATCTTAGCATTTCTTTTCTGTGTATCTCAAACCAGCTATTCACAAACGTGGGTCAAAAAGGTTGATGGCTTTTCTATGTGGTCAATTGCAAAAGATTACGCAGGTAATATTTATTCAGGCACTTCAGGCTCAGCAAGAGGAATATTTAAATCCACAGATGGCGGTGATACCTGGACAAATGTTTTTTCAACCGGAACTTCCAACTATCTGTACATTGCCTGTGATTCCCTTAATAATGTTTATGTTGCAAATGTTTCTAATGGCTTGATTTATTCAACAGATGGCGGACAAAATTTTACAACAATTCCGACAAGTGCTTTTGGAGGGCATAATATAAATTCAGTTGCCTGCGGAAAGAATGGACATATCTTTGCAGGAGCTACCAGCGGCGGGATCTGGCGGAGTACTGATTATGGTGCTACTTTTACCAACACGGGTCTATCTGCTTATAGCATCGTAGAGATTAAAGTAGATAAATTTAATTCTGATATTATTTATGCCGGATCATCTTCCACTTCGGCAAATGGATTTTTTATTTCAACTGATGGCGGTGCAACATTTGGCAATGCAACGCTTTCCACAAATGTTTGGGAAATCTTACAGACTTCAACCGACATCATTTATGCTGTAACAACCTCATCTCCATATCCATTTAACAAATCAACTGACGGAGGGATGACCTGGACTGTAACCGGCAATCAGACAGGAGCTATGCGTGGGGGAACTTTGGATTTAGCAGATAATATTTACCTTGCCGGAAACGGCGGAGTGTTTAAATCCACTGATGGCGGAGCCTCATTTTCAAATCATAATTTAACTTTCAGCTCAAATGAGATGTTAACTTATAATAATAAAATTATGGTTTGTGTGTCAGGCACAGCAAACGGTGGTGTGTGGATATACACTGATTCAACAATTATTCCCGTTGAACTTTCTGCTTTTACCGCAGTATCAAATAATGGAAAGATCGAATTGAATTGGACTACTGTTTCGGAGCTTAATAACTCTGGTTTTGAAATACAAAGAGGTAATGATGGAATTGATTTTGAAAAAATTGGTTTTGTTCCCGGCTTCGGAACAACAGCAGAAAAACACTTTTATAGTTTTGTTGATGATAATACAGTCAATGGCAGATACTTCTACAGATTAAAGCAAATAGATTTTGATGGCAGTTATAAGTACTCAAATGTAATCGAAACTAAGAGCTTTCAGGAGTTAAGCTATTCATTGGAGCAAAACTATCCCAACCCCTTTAATCCGGGCACAATAATTAAATTCCAATTACCACAAGATGGCTTTGTTTCACTCAAGGTTTACGACATACTCGGTAATGAAATTACAACTCTCGTTAATGAAGAAAAACCAAAAGGAAGTTATGAAGTAAAATTCGATGCAGGTTCGCTTGCAAACGGAGTGTATATTTACAAAATACAAGCTGGTGATTTTGTAAGCTCTGAAAAAATGATACTTCTCAAATAACTATCATTGTTAAACTGCTCAATGTTCAATTAATTCTTTATTGAACATTGAACATTGAGCATTACTACTCAACATTTCCGATAAAGGTGTTTTTCATTTTTTAGAAACATAATTCTCATTTCCACTTTTTGACAAACATCATTTCGCAATTATCAATCAATAAATCACTTTAATTGATATAATCACAATATTTTGTTCTTTATGTGTGGCATAGTTTTAGAAAAATTGAAGCGCGTGAATTTCTTATTTATTTAATGTTGTTAAATATTAAACTTTATAGAATTAGTTGTTTATGAGTTCAAAAACTTTTAGCGGCGGTATTCATCCAAAAGAATATAAAGAATTAACTGAGCATCTTGCTTTTGAAACAATTCCGATTCCAGATGAAATAACGCTTCCCCTTTCGCAGCATCTTGGCAAAGAAGCAAAGGCTCTTGTAAAAAAAGGAGATGAAGTTCATCCCGGACAAATGGTTGCTCAGGCAGAAGGATTTATATCTGCTCCGATTCATTCTTCAATTGCCGGAAAAGTTATTAGCCTCGGCAAAGAGCATACTTCAAGCGGATTTCCGAAAGATTCAATAGTGATTAAAACAAACGAAACTGCTGAATCACAAAAATTTCTTTTTACCGGATTAAATCCCGACACAGTTACACCTGATGAAATAAGAGAAAGAGTTGCACTTGCAGGAATTGTTGGGCAAGGCGGTGCAGCCTTTCCAACTGCAGTTAAACTAACTCCGCCAAAAGATAAAATAATTGATGTGGTTATTCTAAACGGATGTGAATGCGAGCCGTATCTTACAAGAGATTTTCGTTTTATGATAGAACGCCCCGATGATTTGATTTCCGGCTTAAAATTAATAATGAAGGCGCTCGGTGTTAACCGCGGTGTAATTGGAATTGAGGATAATAAACCGGAAGCGATAAAACTTTTATCAGATAAGACGAAGTATGAACAGGGAATTGAAGTAATATCATTAAGAACAAAATATCCGCAAGGTGCAGAAAAGATGCTGATTAAGGCGGTAACGGGAAGAGAAGTTCCTCCCGGTAAATTGCCCCTGGATGTAGGAGCTGTTATTCAAAATATCGGAACAGCAATTGCAATTCATGATGCAATAGTGAAGGGTGAAGTTTTAATAACTGCTGCTTTAACTGTATCGGGCAAAGGGATTAAAAATCCAAAGAACTTAATTGTACCGGTTGGTACACCAATTCAAAACGTAATTGATTTTTGCGGAGGTGTTACTGAGGATGCAATGAAAATTGTTGTCGGCGGTCCAATGATGGGTGTTGCTCAATTTGATTTACAGGCACCGGTAATGAAAGCAACATCAGGAATTTTAATTTTAACTAAGGATGAGGTTGCACAAAATCCAGAAACACCCTGCTTAAGATGCGGGCAGTGTATAGAAGCCTGTCCATTAAATCTAATGCCGACTAAGCTTGCACGATATACTCAGCTGAACAGATTTGAAGATGCTGAGGATACAGGCATTACAGTTTGTATGGAGTGCGGAACCTGTGCTTATACTTGTCCGGCAAATATTCCTTTGGTGCAGTGGATAAGATTAGGGAAACAAAAGGTTTTACAAATACAGAAAGAGAGAATTGCGTCCCCCAAGTGAACCTAAGTGTTCTTAGTGCCTAAGTGGTAAGACCTTTTCACCACTAAGACGCGCAGAGCACAAAGAAACACTAAGAAAGAAAACATGGAAACAACTACTACTATAGAGCCAAAACAAAAAGTTTATTTTAGTTTAACGACATCGCCGCATTTGCACTCAAAATGGACTACATCAAAAGTAATGTGGTTTGTTGCTGCTGCACTATTGCCATCAATTGCCGCAGCGCTAACTTTTTTCGGCTGGACACAAATATTTATCATACTCATTGCGGTCGTATTTGCAGTCGGAACAGAAGTCTCTATTCAGGCGATAAGAAAAAAACAAATTACCTGGTTTGACGGGAGTGCCGCATTAACCGGTCTGCTGCTTGCACTAACTCTTCCTCCAAATTTTTCTTTATCTGCAACTGCAATTGGTTCAGTTGTAGCAATTGGATTGGGCAAACAAATTTTTGGCGGATTGGGTTATAACATTTTTAATCCCGCATTAGTAGGCAGAGCGTTTTTACAGGCTGCCTTTCCTGTTCAAATAACAACCTGGACTAAACCAAATTTTGCGGTTGATTCAGTTACAAGCGCTACTCCGCTTGCAGCATTAAAGTTTGATAAAATATTTACCGATACAACAGCAATGACCATTGGAAATATCGGCGGCTCACTTGGAGAAACATCTGCAATTGCAGTTTTGATAGGCGGAATAATCTTAATTGCAGCCGGGATTGTTAATTGGCGGATCCCTTTTTCGATGATAATCGGGATGATTTTGTTCGGCGGAATTTTCTGGCTGATTGACCCGCAAAACCCTACACCGGTTTTCCACATCTTTGCCGGCAGTTTTCTTTTCGGTGCAATGTTTATGGCAACCGATTGGGTTACATCGCCAATTACAAATAAAGGTATGTGGATTTTTGGATTTGGAATTTCCCTTGTGCTTATTGTAATAAGGATTTACGGTGGTTTGCCAGAGGGAGTTATGTATTCGATTCTGTTTATGAATGGTTTTGTGCCTCTTATTAACAGATACACTAAGCCGGTAATTTTTGGTGTTGTTAAGGAGGTTAAAAATAAATGAAACAGATTGTGGTAATTATTGCAGCACTAACTATCATCGGAGTAATTGCCGGCGGTTCACTTTCACTTGTTAATAACTGGGCTGCACCCAAAATTGCACTTAATCTTAAAGCGGAAACAGAGCGTGCAATTTTTCTTGTTCATCTTGACGGCAAAAGATATGAAGAGATTAAAGAAGCGGGATTTGAAGTTTATAAAGTATATAACGAAAAAGATTCCGCAGTCGGATATTCCCTTGTGTATGACGGTAACGGATTTCAGGGAAAAATCAAATTGATGATAGGTTTAACAGAAGACTTAAATAAAACTACTTCGATTGAAATACTTGAACAATCAGAAACACCCGGACTTGGAACAAAAATTCTTGAACCGCCTTACAAAGATCAATATAACGGACTGGGTGTCAATCCTTCGGTGAAACTTGTAAAAGGTGCAGAGCCATCCAATCAAAACGAAGTTCAATCTATAACAGGTGCAACAATCTCATCACGGGCTGTTGTTACAATTGTTAACGAAGGAATTGCAAAATTGAAAAGCATTGAAAATAAAGGAGCATCAAAATGAAAAAACAAGTTCCGCTCCTCAGAGAGTTTACAAAAGGATTGTGGGAGATCAATCCGACCTTTAAACAGATACTTGGTATGTGCCCGACTCTTGCCGTTACAGTTTCTGCGATAAACGGAATTGCAATGGCGCTGGCTACAACCTTTGTGCTTGTGTTTTCAAGTCTGATGATATCACTTGTCAGAAAGTTAATTCCCAATCAGGTAAGAATAGCATCATACATTGTTATCATAGCTGCATTTGTTACAATAGTTGATCTTGTAATGAAAGCTCAATTTGTAGAATTGAGTAAAGCGCTCGGTCCGTTTATTCCTCTTATAGTTGTTAATTGTATAATACTTGGCAGAGCAGAAGCCTTTGCATCTAAAAATGGTCCGTTAAGATCGGTGCTTGATGCATTGGGAAACGGAGCTGGATTTTTTATTTCGTTGTTTGTTCTTGGAAGCATCAGAGAAATTATCGGATCCAGAACAATTCTCGGATATCAGGTATTACCAAACGGATTTGAACCATGGTTAATTATGATTTTACCAGCCGGTGCGTTTTTAGCACTTGGTTTATTGATGGGTTTTGCCAATCTGTATGTTGAAAGAAAAAAGAATCTTGTTAGAGAATCACTGATTGCTCAATATAGAAGAGTAGGCAGAGAAGAAATAACTGATGAAGTATTAAAAGAGGCTGGAGTGTAAAATGGAACTATTAATAATTTTTATCTCGGCTGCTTTGGTAAACAACTTTGTTCTATCATACTTTCTTGGTATATGCCCGTTTATTGGAGTTTCAAACAAAACATCTTCAGCAGTTTCAATGGGAATGGCAACTACTTTTGTGATGGCTCTAACTGCGGTCGTAAGCTGGTTGTTGTTCAATCTTATTTTAGTACCGTTTAAGCTGGAGTTTTTACAAATACCATCTTTTATTCTGGTAATTGCAGCATTAGTTCAGTTTGTTGAAATGGTTATTAAAAAAGTTTCGCAGCCTCTTTATCGTGCACTTGGAATATTTCTTCCGCTCATAACTACCAACTGTGCGATACTTGGCTTGGCATTGCTTGCTTCAATGCGCGAGTATGATTTTCTGGAAAGCGTTGTGTTTGGAGTTGGTGCCGGTGCAGGTTTTACACTTGCACTTGTGATAATGGCTGGAATAAGAGAAGAGCTTGATTTGGCAGATGTTCCAAAACCATTTCAAGGCGCACCGATTACGTTAATTGTTGCTGGAATTCTTGCACTTGCCTTTATGGGCTTTGCAGGAATGATTTAGATAATTTTTTATTCGTCATCCAAAACTTAACTAAGGATGACAATATGAAAACTTTTTATGGTTCGTTTAATGTTTTTCATCTTACGTTTGATAACAAAGGAGATAAAATGATATCGCGAAGAAATTTCTTAAAGATTGCCGGATTATCATCTGTAGCACTTGGCGCTGGTTTTACAACAGGTAAGCTCGCGGGAAATAAAAAATCAGTTTACTTTTCTGTGCATGGATTTATTCCCGCTGATGAAAAGATAATTGCAAGTATTGTTACAGCATTTAAGAATAAGGTAAAAAGCAATTCCGAACCGATAGTAATTTCTGATTCAAAGATAGGGGAGTTGATAAATCGGATTGACCTGAGATCAAAAAAAGACAGCTTCACAAACACCGGTTCTGTTACATACAGATTAACAAGGAGTAATAAGCAGATTGATTCGGATATTATTATCAGCGATGCAAACAATTCTGTTTATTCAATTGATGACCTGAACTCTGCTTTTGAAAATATCAGAGCAGGATTAAAAAACATAAAATCCGATATTTTGTTTACTGCCGAATATAAAGAAACAGATTTTTTTGATTCGTTCTTTAACTCAGATAAGAAAGAAGTTGTGATTGAAAATGAAAAAGGTCTGGTTGACAGAATCTCTTTAGATAAGAATTATAAAAATGTTTTGATTGATGGTGTACAGGGTAAAACAGGATTGAAAATAGAAAACAGACTCGTACAGGTTCATACTTCAAGCTGCAGACATAGGATTTGTAAACATTCAATTGCAAACGAAGCAGGAAGTATAATTGCTTGTGCTCCGAATAAAGTTTTAATAAAAATTGTATGATGAAAAACAATTTTTAAAAATATGTATAGAATCTTTGATGTAAATACATTTATTATCCTGAGTCTGTCGAAGGATGACGGAGTTCAGCCTAATTGCATCTCAACCCGTTCCGGTTGCTGACTTAGAGAACAGGCGGGTTAAGAGTGGCATTAAACAAGAAAAATTTTATTTATTCTATAAGCTGGATAGTTTTATCAATTGTTCTTTTTCTTATTGGATTTTTCATCGCAAGAAACAGCAGCGATGAAATAAAGACAATCAAACGAACACAGATTTTACTTGGTACGGTTGTAGAAATACAAGTGCGTGATGCAGATGACAAAAAAGCCGAAGATGCAATTTCTAAAGCATTCGCTGAGATGAAAAGGATTGAAGATTTGTTCACAACTTTTGATAATAAAAGTCCGGTATCAAGGATAAATAATTCCGCCTATACTATAATTAATGTAGAATCTGAAATCTATAATCTAATTGTTATTTGTGATTCAATTACAAAATTATCAAACGGTTGTTTTGATGTAAGCCTTAATAATATTATTAGAGTATGGGGATTTGATTCTGATAATCGCCATATTCCTGAGGCATCTGTAATAGATTCGGCACTGAAACTGAGCGGCTGGAAGGATGTAAAACTTTTTGGCGAAAATAAAATCTTTAAACAGAGAAAAGTTGAATTTAACTTTGGTGCAATAGCAAAAGGTTATGCTGTAGATAAAGCAATTAATATTTTAAGAAAATCTGGAATTAAACAAGCTCTTGTAAATGCCGGCGGTGAAGTAAGTGTTATCGGAAATAATTGGATTGTTGGAATACAGCATCCGGATGAAATTAATTCAATAATAAAAAGAATTAAGTTGAATGGATATACTGTCGCAACATCGGGAGATTATGAACAATATTTTGAAGTTGATGGAGTTCGTTATCATCATATTCTTGATCCTGAAACAGGTTACCCATCCAAAGGATTGCAAAGTGTTACGATAATAAATAAATCAAACGCTTTTGCTGATGCGCTTGCAACCGCAGTTTTTGTAATGGGAGAAGAAAAAGGAATGAAATTAATTGAATCCCTTGATGATACAGAGGTGATGATAATTGATGAGCGCGGGAGAATTTCTTATTCAACGGGATTTGAAAATTATATAGTGAATTGATAATCGTCATCCTTCGACTTCGCTCAGGATGGCTGAGATTTAGTTTGTCACACATAGCTAGTCGAAGTGTGACAAATATTTAATTATTGAAATAGAAATACCATTGCAGAGATTGATTCACAAAATTCGCAATGGCAGATAAACAAACAGGAAAGTAACTATGGATACAACACTAATAATTGCAATAGCCACAATGGGTGGACTTGGATTTATCTTTGCAGGTGCATTAGCACTTGCAGATAAAAAACTTCGTGTTGATGAAGATCCAAGAATAGCAGAAATAAATGAAGTGCTGCCAAATGCAAACTGCGGCGGCTGTGGTTGTGCAGGCTGTTATGATTTTGCTGTTAAGGTAGTTAATGGAGATGTAAAAATTAATGGCTGTCCCGTTGGAGGACAGGAAGTTGTTGATGAAATTGCAAAAATTCTCGGATTAGAAAGCACTCAAAGCGTTAAGCTTGTTGCACGTATTCTTTGCAACGGCGGAAATTTGGAAGCAGTAAAAAAAGAAGGAACAGAGTATCTTGGACCACAAAGCTGTTCAGTAAAAACAATTGTAGCCGGCGGAGATAAGATGTGTTTGTACGGATGTCTTGGCGGCGGCGATTGTGTTGAGGCTTGTCAGTTTGGTGCGATATTTATGAATGACAACGGATTACCGGTTGTTGTTGAGGAACTATGTAACGGCTGTGGTCAATGTGCCGAAGCTTGTCCGCGCGGAGTAATTGAAATTCATCCTGAAGACAGAGAGCTATTTGTCTTTTGTAAAAATCATGATGATCCTAAAAAGTCAAAAGAAGTTTGCAGCGTATCTTGTTTTGGATGTGCAATTTGTGCACGCAAATCTGATGGTGCGATTGAGATGCGGGATTTTCTGCCTGAAATTGATTACTCAAAATTAGATCTAAGCAAAATTCCGATTGATAAATGTAAAACCGGTGCAATAAGATTAATCCACCTCGAAAAAGCTGCAAAAATATTTGAAGAAGAGAAAATAGAAATTAAAATTAATTGAAACTATAAAACGGCTGAATGCTGAGAAAATGTATAAGGAAGAATTATATGAAGAGGGAATTGTAAAAGAATCCGGCAACGGATTTGCAACAGTTATTATTTCAAACTCAGATCATTGTGAAGAATGCACTGCTAAGCTTTATTGTAAACCTGGTAACTCAAACCAGCGCAGTCTGATAGCTGCTGATCCTTATGGCGCTCATCCTGGAGATAAAGTGAGAGTATCAATAAAAGGGAGTAAATTAATTTCTGCATCTTTTCTGTTATATGGAATTCCGCTTATACTTCTGTTAAGCGGATTATTGATCGGTATGAAAGTATTTACAATCAATAAAGAATTGCTTTCAACTTTGTTATCAATTGTGCTGATTGCAATTTATTTACCGGTGGTTTTTAGTATATCAAAAAGAAGCAAACAAAAAGTTTCATCACAGCCCAGGATAGTATTTATTAAAACTCCGTTTAATTGATTTGTTCATATATCCATCTCTTGGTTTTCTTTTTTCACAAGTTGTTTCAGAAAACAAAAAAGACCGTCAGCAATACAATTGTTAAAACCTTTACAAACAGAGAGGAATAATTTTTATGTTTTTTCTTTACCCAGCCCCATAGCTTAGCTGCAATAATCATTAAAGCTATAAGAATAATTGTTGAAATGACTGCCTCAGCTACATTCATTGTCATCCCAATTTTATTTGCAAGACTTTTACCGCTCCAGAATATTCCATAAATAATAATCAGATGAAGCCAATAAACCAGAAGAGATTCTCTGCTTGCATCCATCACAAAAGAATTTTTTACATCAGATTTTCTGTCAACAATCCAGCAGAAAAAAAATATCACAATGATATAACCCAGGCGCTCAATAAAGAAAACAGGGTTTGGTAGAAGTGAAGTGAGAGATAGAGGAAAAAGTCCGGAATAAAAAAGATGTCCCAAAAGCAAAGCAATTAAACCCGCAGCTGCTGATGTTCTGATAAATTTTTCTTCTTTGTTTCGTTCCCGCGCATCAACAAAATATTTGGCAAAAATTCCACCTGCCAACAGAAAGTTTATCCATGGAAATATTGGGAATAATGAACCATGCATTCTGTTAAAATAATTTCCAATAAGTGGATGAACATATTGATTAAAATCAATTTTCCAAAGCAATGGCGATATTAAAGTTACTACAACTAATGAAACAATTAAAAAGTAATGATAAAACTTATCAGATTTAATTAATAGCCTTGCGGCGTATAAAAACAGCAGTCCGAAACCAATACATTGTAATACATCTACTGCAAAAAAACTTTCTAATTGCTGTTGTGTGGATTTTCTGATAATCTTTGAAAATGAATAGTAGGGAAGGTGAAGTGCATAACCGATGATAATAATCTGAAATATTCTTATCATCTTTTTCCAGAATGCTTTTCCGAATTTTCTCATTTCATCAAGTTTACCGGTTGATGAAACCTGAAATGCAAATCCTGAAACAAACAAGAATGAGGGGGCAACTAATCCGTTTATAAAATTTAGAATACTAAACCATCCGGTTTGTTTAAGTTCCGGAAGTAGAAAAGCGTTGAATACATGAACTTCAACCATAATCAACATTACAATTCCACGCAGTAAATCAGCGGAAATATATCTTACCTTTTCTTTCACTGCACTTCCCTTAATGGAACACGGGCCTGCCTTTGCCGGCAGGCAGGTTTAACAGATCGAACTGATTTAAACGGATTTTTTGAACTTGTTTTCAAATATCTGTCTCTTGAATTGAGGTTTCTTTCCAAAGTTTAATAATAAGCCGACTTCAATTTCCGTTGCTTTTAAATAATTTAACAACTGTGCTACGTGCTCTTCAATGATTCCTTAGGCTGCCTTTAATTCAAGAATTATACAATCCTCTGCAATAATATCAGCAAAATATTCTCCTACAAAATTTTCTTTAAAGTAAACAGAAATTAGTTTTTGCTTTACACAATTCAATCATTAAAGTATTTTCATATACCTTTTCAAGAAATCCAAAGCCAAGTGTATTATAAACATTATAATAAGCTTTAATGATTTTTTCAGTTATTTCCTGATATTTAAACTGCATTTAAATCAGTTTTTATCCTTTTAATCCGTTCGATCCGTTTGCCATTGTGTTAATGTTATTTAAGTTTTTTCTCAATCTCAAAAACAGGTTTAATATCCACAGGAAGCCTCTCGAGTTTTTTTCTAAGCGTTTCAATAGATGATGAATTAACCGCATACTTTGCAATAAGTTCTTTAGCTCCCTGATAATTTCCTTCAGCCTGAATGGTTAAGATTAGATTTGCAAGCTC
>JAANMU010001788.1_pt1 | contig 18044 bp, 20 predicted proteins | sample 7279701 | NCBI WGS metagenome assembly JAANMU01 (sample SAMN14094539, study PRJNA606508) | bioreactor metagenome | isolation source: A lab-scale SPAN reactor treating ammonium-rich wastewater day 57 | place: Ireland: Galway | collected 2017-03-13 | reverse complement strand
GACGTGGCGGCCCGCCTCCGGGGAGTACTTGCGGTTGGGGTCGCGGCGGGTCAGCGAGGGGACCGAGTAGCCCTTGATCTGGGCGGGGGTGGGGTCGGGGTACTGCTCGCCATCGCTCTGGGTGGTGTCCTCGGGCACGCGGCCGATGCCGTGGCTGCCGCCGCAGGGGTTCTGCAGGTAGCAGTGCAGCGTGAGCAGCACGGCCGGGTCGCGGGCGCCGCTGGCGTTTTCACCAAACAGCGAGGGAGCCCACGAGGTCTGCCAGTCGTACGTGCGTCCGGCCAGCGGCCGCAGGGCCAGCGGTTCCACCAGCTTGCTGGTGGCCACTCCGGTTAAGTAGTCCACCGTTCCTTGATCGCCGCGGAACAGTCGCGCGCGGACTTCGAACCGGGGAATGTCGCCCAGGTGCTCGGTGATGGCCAGGTCGTCGGGGACGTAAGTGGCGTCGGTCAGGTACCGCTCGAATTCCAGCCGCGAATCCATGATCTGCAAGGCCCGCGACAGCAGCGCCCCCTTGGGGCAGCCGGGATAACCCTCGACCATCAAGGAGAAATCGGTGAACCGGTTCGTGCCCTTGTTGCTCGATTCGGTGTGCGTGCCGCTGATTTTCGTGCAGGGCCAGGGCGCGGCGGTGTCCACCTGCTTGTCGATGACTTCGTAGTTGCAGGACAATCCATCCCGCGCGACCTCAAACCGGATGGATTCCCGCCGAAATCCCTTTTCCAGCGGGGGCACGATCAGATGCTTGGCGAGAATCCCGGGGGTTTCGCTGGTGGAGAGCACCATCGTGCCGTCGATGACGCGGGTGACGGCGTGATGGGAGTCCATCATTTCGCTGACGCCCCAGCGGTTGGCCAGCACGAACGGGACCGCCGCATTCGTGGACAGGGTGCAGGCGATGACCGTGAATTCGAGGGAAAACTTCACCCGAAACGCCTTGTCCCCCGCGACGTGCTGGATGTCGAATTCGATCGGCTTGGGACCGTTGGCGATGTCGCGGTTCGGGCTGGTTTTCTGCTCGCAGCTTTGCACGTCGACAACCAGGCCGCCATCCATCTCGACCGCGAGCGGTCGGCGCGGCCGCATCAGCAGGTCGCGGAACCGCCGGTAGAGCGTGGACGACCGCGCTCCCGAAAAGGCGTCGCGCACGTCCTCGCCCACGTAGGGGCCGCTGGCGGCGAGCGCCTGATTGATGTAGTCGGCCGTGACGAGACACTCGAACGCGAGCGAATAGCGATTGCCGACGGCCAGCGTTTCGCTGGGATCGAACACCAGTTCCTGCCGCCATTGGCGGGTGGTGCAGTTGACGAGCTTCACGCCGTTGTAGGTGACGTCGGTGCCTTTGCTCATGGTCGTGCTCTTTCGCGCAATAAAAAAGCCGGCTCAAGGCCTGCCGTTGCGGGGCTTGGCGAAGTCGCCGGCCGAGAGGCGGTTGAAGAAGTCGGTCGCCTCCGGATCCTGCTCCGCCTTCCGCGAAATCTCGATGCCGAGTTTCTTCAGTTTTTCCTCGATGTCCTTTGCCAAAAGACTCATCGTTTCGCCGATGCCGGCCGACATGCGGTTGAATCCAGTGGCCACTCGGTTTTCGATGTTCCGCTGAAATTGCTCCCAACCCTGCCACGCTTCGTTCTTCCGCCGCTCGGACTCCAGCAGTTGTTGCGACGTGCCAGCCGTCGCTTTGCCCATGCGGTACTGCTGGGTGAGCAATTGCCGCTCCAGCAGGACTACCTGCCGGTTGATGTTGCCGTTGTAGCGCGCCAGGTCGCATGCGTTGCGCACGGCAACGTCGCGGTTCTCTTTAAGCTCCTGGATCACGAGACGGATCGACTCGATGACGGCGGCGGCCGCGCCACCCATGCCGCCCGCCTTCCCCGCGCCGCCCTTTGCGCCGCCCGCGGCTGCGACCTTGCCGGTTGATTTTGTCCGGGGGCGCATCCGCGCTCCGGCGGCTTCGAGCATGCGTTGCCAGCGGTGCTGGTAATGCATCGCTCCCTGGGAGATATCCGGCCGCTCGGACCGCGGTTCCGCTTCGCCTGCACGGCGTGCCGCGGAACTGCCGCGCTGCTGGGTCGTTTTGATCCTTGCTTTGTTCGACGCTTCGAACACGCGGATCCACTTGTCGATGGCAGCCCGATGCAAGGCGAGCTGCGTCGTCAGCGTGCGAGACAATTCTTGCAGTGCTTGAAATGGGTCAGCCATTGTAACTGGACTGGAACTGCAGGCGTTGTTGGTTCATTTCGCAGATCGCTGCGTGGTGAGCGGCGGCGGCCTGGGCTTTTTCGGGATCGTCGTAGAGTGCCCCGAACCATTCCTCCGCGATGGGATGCTGCGCATCGACGTGCTCCAGCGCAGCCTGCGCGCCGCTCAGGACCCGGTAGGCATGGCGGATTTCGGCTCGTCCCCGGCAGAAGTAGAGTCCGCAGAAACTGCGATAGGTTCGTCCCGGCCCACCGGGCCAGCCGAACACGGCGAGTCCGTAGGTGACGGCGAGATCAGCCCAGGGTTGAGCGTTTTTTTTTCGCGCTCCACCCAGTCGCTGAATTCGTCGAAGACGCGGAACAGTTCGGCGTCGGTCAAGCCGTTCTGGCCGTCGAATCGCTGGACGCGGAAGGCGGCGGCCAGAATCTCCAGGAATTCACTGGTTTCCGGCTCCCGTCCCGCGGCGGCGAATGCCAGCCGCTCCTCGTCGTATTTGGGATGTGTTTCGATGGCCCGGAAGGCCTGCAAGGGGTCAATGCGCCGCCGCCGTCCCGTGGAAGGATCGCGAAACGAAAACAAATTGCGGCGGTTGTCGCGTCGGCTCGCGACCAGGGATTGGAGCCAGCCCAACATCAGTTCTTTCCTATGAGGTCACGGTATTCCAGAGCACGCCCAGCCAATCGTAGCAGGTGAAATCGATCAGGAACCGACTGTGCCGCGTGCCTTTGTTGACCTGGATCGCACCCCGGGCAACGGCCGCCGGAAAATTGCGCGGCTGATTCGCCGAATGGATCAACAGGCGGATCGAACCGCCGGAGCCGCGCAGGAGCGATCCGGGAACGGGAGGATTGGCCATCGTGAGGTTGGCGAACCGCGCCTCCAGGATCTCCGCGGTCTCTTGGTCGTACTTGGTTAAATCCAACCGCACTTCGGCCGTGTAACCGAAGATTTGCGATTCGATCGGCGGGCCGTTGTCGCCGCCTTTTTCGTCGCCCGGCACGTCCAGGAAGTAAGGCGTGCTGGTGATATCGACGCCGTTGGCGGAATATCCCAGGTCCCGCAGGCCGATCCCGTAATCGACGCGGACCAAGGCCGGCCCGGCCACATGTACTTGCAGCGCCATGCGTCATCCTCTGCCGATCGGTAAACGGCTTCCCACCGACGGGTAGTAGCCTCGGGCCCGCGAGGTAATCAGGTTCAGCCGGTTGTAGTCGACGGCCCTGGGGCCATCGACGGACGGTTGTCCGGCTTGTTTTTTGACTTCGATGTTGAACAGATTCACTCCCTTGCGGATCAGATCGAGCCGGTCGCGGGCCGACTCGATCAGTCCCTGGTAGCTGTCGCGGTCGTACTTGCCCGGCCGCCGCATCAGCAGGCGGGCCATCGCCAGATCGCACGTCAACTGCTTGAGGAACTCGGCGTCGTCGCCGGCAAGTTCCTCCAACTGCGCCGTGGTGTAGTGGCCGGCCTGCTGGACGGCCGAATTGATTTCGCCCGAGGCCGAGGACAGCGCGGCCGAGATTTTCGGATCCGTGCCGAAGCTTCCCGCGGCCACGGGAATGCCGTCGTCCGACGCCAGGTCGCCAATCGTGCGGGCGTCGTAACGGTTCACGAGATCGTCGGCGTTTGCGTAAGCCATCGGGCGAAACCAGGGGGGGAGCGGGGAGCGCCTAGGCGGCGTTCTGGAACAGCACGCCGCTGGCTGGAGCGACCAGCTCGTACACGTAGTTGTCGACCACGCGGGCCTTCGTTCGGCGGTTGTCGTCGTCGCGCTTGGTTTCGACGGTCATTTCCTCCTGCGCAAAGCACGTCAGTGTCGAGAAGCTCGGGGCATCGGCGACGCCGATCAGGCCGCCCGGGCGAGCGACCATGAAGGGGGTGGCGGCCGGCAGCACGTAGCTGGCCGCGCGCGTGGCGCCACGCTTCGAGGTGACCTTGACGGTGTTTTCGACCACCAGCGGGAAACCATACAGCTTGTCGGGCAGACCGAACGCCACGTTGCGTCCCGGCTTTTCGCCGCGGATTTCGGCGAGCGCGTCGGGGCTGCCCTTGATGTAATCCACGATTTCCTGGGTTTGGCTCAACTGCTTGGCCAGTTGCAACCCGATGACCACGATCAGATCGTTGAAATCGACCGCCGCCAACGTGTCCTGGGTGATGATGTCCGCCGCCTGGTTGAGCGACCGGCGGATGTCCTGGCGGGCGGTGGTGCTTTCGCTCCACATGCCGGACGTGCCGGGAACGTCGCTGCCGTCGGTCACGTCCAGGACATGGGACGTCTCGTGATTGCCCGGCGTGGTCATCTTGGTGACGGCGAGCTGCGTCCGCAGCGTCATCGCCCGGCGCGCCTGGATGCTGCTGTTTTGCGCCAGCACGTCCCAGGACGCCTGGTCGATCGCGAGGTCTCCGAGGATGACCGGGAATTGCCGCCGCACGGTCTCGTACGGCAGGTACTGGAAGCTCTCGGCTTCCTGGTTTCCCTCACGGGCCTGCGTGCCGTCGGGCCAGAGGAAATCTCGGCCGTCCGCGTACTGGATGCGGCCCGCCTGCTCGACGGTCATCTTCAGGAAGTAGCCGCGGGTTTTCTTCACCGGCACGATCTGAGCGTAGCGGTTGATTGGAAAGCTGTTGATGTTCCGGGCGAAGTCCACGACCATCTTGCCGCTGGCTTCGTGGTCGGGAATGAACGTGTTTTGACTTCCGGGGAGGACGGCGGTCATGTTGATTGGCTCCGAAGAGGGGCAGTTTTGAGCGGGGCAAAACTCGCCCCGAATCGACAAACAAATCGGGGTGGATTACGCGAGAGCGGGTCGATAGACGCCGTTGGGAACGACGCGGCAACGGATGATGTCGCCGGCCACGCCGTCCTGCAGGGCGATGGCGCCGTAGTTTTGAATCGTGGTGCCCGTGGTGGCCACGGGAACGCCCTTGCCGTCGTTGTCCGACTTCATGCGGGGCTCGGCCGAACAATCGACGGTGTCGCCGAGTTCCACGTAGGTCTCCTCGCCCTCTTCGTAAAGCTGCACGGGCTGGCCTTCGACCGCGTGATTGGCCGTCACGACCAGGTCGGACAAGGGTGGCTGGTTGGTCTGTCCGCCGCACACGCCGCGAATCACTTCGTTGGCGTCGGCCTCTTCCACGGTGAATTCGTCGGTCAGCGTGCAAAACCGGAAGGGGCGGATCGTTCCGCCGGCCCGGTACGCGGTGTTGGTGTTCGGCATGCTTCAGGCTCCGTTTCGGCAACAAAAAAAGCCCGGCAATCGTTCCACGCGGAAACGACTGCCGGGCCTGGGGTGTCCAGTCACCCGGATGGGGTTTGTTCAGTTGTTCAAGCAGCCCGCGATTTCAGCGGGCCAGCAATTCGCCGCCCTTGCCTTCCCCGACCTTCGCCAGAACCGTTTTGTAGTCGGGGGTGTGGCCGGACTTTTGCAGTTCGGTGCAAATCCGAATCGCTTCATCGACTTCGGACTTGCTGTAGTGCTCCCGGCCTCCCTCCTTCGTCATGCGGGGGATCGCGGTCGGAGCGTCGTGGGGGACGTAGAGCCGCCGACCGATCGGGTTGGCCGGCGCCAACTCGACAATCGTATCGACGTGCTGTTCGAACTGCGCGTCGCTCATCTTGCTGTACTGGCAGCGTTCGGTGTGGGCATCCACGTCGAAGGCGTAGCCCATGTTGGCCAGTTCGGCCAGGCGCGCCTTGCGCTGCGCGTTGACGCGGATTCCCTGCTCGACGGACAGGCGCTCGCGGATGTCATCGAGTTCCCCGCGCAGCCGCTGGTTCTCGGCGTTGATCCGAGCGTAGTTTTCGCTGTCGGGCTTGGGCATGGCTTCGCCGCGGGCTTCGCCGGCGGCGGGGGCGGAGTTGGCTGGCTTTTCTTCCACGCTGCCCGTGGTGACGCCGGCCGAGTAATTCTTGACCTCGTCGGGCTTGCCTTCGGGCATGGCCTGATCGGCCTGGTACGCCTTGGCCATCTCCTGCTTTTCGGCTTCGCCGGGACCGAGAACCGCCGGGGGCTCGGCAGCGGGGGCCGGGGCTCCCTCGGGCGGGGTCGCTCCGCCGCCCCCTTCGGCGGCCATCTTGGACTGGGCCCATTTCATCACGGGCGTTTCCATCACGGCGGCGACAATCTGGCTGATGGAATCGGGATCGAGTTGCATGGCGTTCGAGGCCTCATATTTGCGAACGTCTTCGGACGGGACAAACACAGATTCGGCTCCCGGCATCGCCGCGGCCGCATAGATTTCAACTTCGCCCCCGGCGAACGCTTCGCGGGAGTACGTCAACCCCAGATCCAGCCGCGGGGCTTCGCCGCCCAGGCAGGCAATCGGGTCGAGGTACATGTCCTCGTAGCGATTTTCCAGCCAGAGTTCCGCCGAGCGGCGGGGATGGCGTTTGAGTAGGTGGGCGTCTTCGTGGAAGATCCACAGATCGACGAAGATGCCCCAGCGTTCGGGACGGCTGCCGGGGATCGGCTGGCAGCGGAATGGCCCGGCGAAACCAATCAGCGGCGGGGAAACCGCCCCCTGCTGCTTTTCTTCACGGGTCGGGTTATGTCCGATCGTGACGCCGGCATAGTCGCCGCTGGTGCGGATGCGTTCATTGCAGCGGTTTGTTACGGCCAACAGTTCCGATGGCCCGAACTTCAATTCACGGCCCTTGGCGGTGCGCGTGCGATGCTCGCGGAATACCAGCACTTGCGGAACGTGGACAAAATCACTGGCAGGGAACCGCTCCTGGGGAGCGATGCCGCCGAGCATTTGCCGTGGTCGTTCGAGTGCTACCACCATGATCTACCAACAAAAAAAGGCCGGCCGCAACACAAGGTCGCGGCCGGCCTGGGGTGTCCAGTCACCGGTCAAACTGCATTGGTGGGGTTGCGTCTAGCGGTCCCGCTTCCCCAGCCGTGCCCGGCTATGATTGCTCTCCAGCTTTCCGTTACGCCTTCCGCTCGCTACGCAACACGCTTCGCGTCACTCTGAAAAGCCTTCTCACGGTTCTGGCGGTTAGTATCAATCTATTTCAATCCGTGCTTCCGCACGGCGCGTCAGCAACGGTGAAAAATGCGCAAATTGGTAATCGGGTCTTTCAGCAGTCCATACCGGCTGGTGACTTCGATTTGCAAGCTGCCGGTGGTTCCGGGCAATTCGAGTCTCGCCAACAATTCGGAGAACCGGTCGACCGCGATCCGTAGTCGCGAATCGTTCAACTCCTTGGTATTGTGAGGCGGCTCGGCGAACTTTGTCAAGTTCTTTCGATCGCGGCGATAGGTGGAGGTATGTTCGCCAATCGCGCCGTCGTGCGATGGGACTTGCACCACGACGCCTCCGTGAAGGCGCTCCGCGCAAGCCTGCTGCAGCAGCCCGATCAGATCGGCAATGGCGGCTTGACGATGGGAACGATTCCTGTCCGCGTTCATACTTGCACAGTTTAACCAGCCAGGCGGGTTCGCATATAGGCCACGGCTTCCGCCTCGGTCATGTCATCGCGGGCGAAGTCCACCCGCTCGCGTTCCGAGTCCTCGGGGCCTTCGACGCCGAGCTTACGGGCCACCACGCTTTCGGCCCGCTGCTTTTGGAGCGACTCGAAAACGGCTTCCACGGCGTCGGTGGTTTCCGGCGAGTTGGCGTCGAACATGGAAAGCTGTTTGGGCTTGCCGGGTTCGCCGCCCGCTGGGGCGCCGAGCTGCTCCGCCTGTTGAGTCTGTTGCATCATGGCCCGCTTCGACAACACCTTTTCATCCGAATCCGGCGTGCGGACGCCGAGCATGTCGCCCACGTCCTGGGACGGAATCTCCAGTCCCATTTCCCAGGCTTCTTTCAAGGCGGACAATTTCTGTTCGGCGTCCGCGGTTTGCGTGTCGATGCGGAAGCGGATCGGGATATCGGCCGCCCAGGCGAATTCCTTGTTTTGCCGCTTGAGCGGCTCCACCAGATCGGTGGTCAGGGTTTCTTCAAGGTTGGTCGCATCGTACTGGACAATTTGCATGTACGTGTCGAGATGGATCGCCGCGAGGTTGCTGCCCAAACCGGTGTTCTCGGCTTCGCTGGTCAACGTTTGACCCAGGATGTACCGCTTGATTTGATGGCCGAAGTATTGCGAAATGATCCGTTCGATCACATCCGCGCCGGCCATGCCGGGATTGATGTGGTTCACGCCGTATGGTTCGTTGCCTTCACCGGGCGGGATGGGGACCATCACGATGTTGCGATTGTTGCCGATCCGTTCCTGCGCGGCCAACTGCATCTTGTCGCGGGCGACGTCGTTGCTCATCGGGTAGTGCCACAATTCGATCCCGAACGCGGATCGTTCCAGGAACTCCATCAACCACGCGAGGGCCTCTTGCTTGTGGAACCAGGCCCAGTAGATGACGGACCGCACGCCCACGCCGTGGATACGGCCAGCGTTTTCCGGGGCCTCGTATTCCCCGTCTTCGATCATGTGGCGGTGCAGCGCCAGTAGCACCCTCTGCCACGGTTTGAGAAAGTAGCCCAGCCCGTAATCGGTCGGCTCCAGTTGTTCGACGATATTTTCGCCGATGCGGCTGCCGGCCAGGTAGCGGGGACCGACGCGAATGCCAATCTGGTTGGGGTCGTAATCGCCGCTGCCGTCGTCGTACCGAAACACGAGCTTGTCACCGTGGACGGGCCGCCAGTCTTCGATGCACTGACGCCACTGTCCATTGATCTTGCGATTCGTCCACCACTGCGACACGGCGTACCGCCCAAACCAGATGGCCCGCAGCAGGTTTTCCCGGTATTGCATGAAGCGCGGAATCGACTCGATGATTTTTTTGAGTTCGTCGCACAAGGCGACTTGCCGCTTATCCTTGGCGTCGTCCGGCTCCAGGTGCCAGTTGAGCAGGGCCACCGATCGCATCCGCTGGTCGAGGCATTCCCGGATCACGGGATCGTTCAGCATGAAGCGGGCGTTTTCGCGCGCCGCCTTGAGCGCTTCGTCGCTGGGTCGGTAGACACGGCTGATCGTGGACAGCACGCCCTGGAACGTGATGACGTGCGGGACCAGGTCGCGGCCCAGGTTCGGCGGCATGCCGTCGATGCCGCTGGCCGGATCGCGACCGGAACCGTTGGCGTGGCGCAAGAAACTGGCGATGCCGTTGCCGCTTGCCATGCTGTGTCACCAAACAAAAAAAGAGCCGGCAACGCCAGCGCGGCGCTGCCGGCTCGGGGTGTCCGATCACCGGGAAGTACTTGATATTGTAAACCGCGGCGAGGCAAAGCTACAATCGTCGGTGCGAATCATCACCCGCCCCGGCTGCCTCGTGCAGTCGGGGTTTTGCATTGGCGGCTGTCAAGACTCACGCCTAAATCCACCGCGGTCAGGCCGGTCGGGGAAGCCTGGCCGCAACGGACGGACAAGCTGTTCACCCAGTTCCGACCGGTGGACGCGATTGTCCCGGTAGCTGAGGAATTCGCGGGGGATGAACGCTTCCCCTTCCGCCGTCAGCGTCGCCTTGCGAGGGACGTACAGCGACGGCCCCAGGCCGCGGAGCGCGTAATCGAACTGGTGGCCGCTGTAGGTGCCGCGAATGCGCAGGTTGTCCCACACCCAGACGCCCTTGCTGCTGGCGTCCAACAGGTCGAGAAACAGTCGTGGCGGCACGCCTTCGTAGCCGTACAGCGGCCCCTTGCCGCCCCGGGAGCCATCGGCTCCCGTCGCCAGAAATCGCACGTACAACCGCCGCTTCCGCCAATCGTACCCGTAACTGTGAACATTCGAGGAACTGCCGACGGGCACCATTTCCCGCGTCACCATCGGATGATGCACGCTGTATTCGTGGGGCACGTTGCCATCCGGCAAGGGGAGCGTCACCACGCCTCGCCGCTGGCTCTGCTCCGTCCGTCGCCTGGCGGCGTCGCGGGCTTCCACCAACTTCTCTTCCGGCTTTTGCACGCGGTAGCCGCGGGCTTCCAGCCACGCCGCCGCCTGCGCGGCGATTTCGTCCGCTTGCCGCTGGGTGTAGCCCGCGGGCAGCCGGCCGCGCTTGTCGAGCGGAGGGAGGATCGCGGCGCCCGAATGCTTGATCGCGCCGTGCAGGGCCTTGAGGCTCGTCGCGTCGCCGCCGCGCTGGACGGCCAACCGGGCCACGTCCTTGATGAGTTTGCCGCTGGGCCCCAGTCGGTCCAGCAGGTCCAGCACCTGCCGGTTGCGCCGGTTTCGCAGCATCCGGCCGAGCTGGCCGAAGCTCATGTGTTGCAGCCGCTTCACGGCCTGCCTCAGTTGTTCTTCACCACGTGATGCCATGGGTCACCTCTTGAACCAGCCTGGCCGATCGTATCGATTGTCCGCCTCGGGCGGCTTGGCGAGCGTCACGCCGTAATCCTGTGGCTGTGCGGCGTAGCCCTCGGCCCGCTGCGGCGAATCCATGCCCATCGGTCCAAACGACAAGCAGAGCCGATTGAACGCGCCCGACAGAGCGTCCACCTGGTCATCGTTGGCGAACAGCGGGAACGCTTCGAGTTCCGCGAGGAACTCGTCATTCCAGCGTCCCGCGCGAATTTTCATCAGTCCTGTTTCCGCCTGGGCGGCCACGGGGTTCGCCCGCACCACCTTCGCCGGGCCGGGCAGTTTTTCGTGGCCGACGATCTTTTTTCGCACGCCGGCCACCCGATCCTTGTATACCGGAAATCCAGCCAGCAGCACCTTGAATTGATAAGTTTGCTCCTTGCCGCCGCTGCCGGGTTCCTCTTCGATAAAGATCAACACTTCGTTGCGGTAGCGGGCCGCGTCCGCTTCCGCCACGGCGCGAATCCGCTGGTTGCGTTCGCCCGGGGAAAGCTGGAATCGTTGCACGTCCTCGACGTAAAACATCCCGGTCGTGTTATCGCGAGCCAAGAGCACTCCCACGGTCCAGTCCCCGCCGTCATCGGTGGCGGCCAGATCCCAGTACCGGACCCGGTCGCAGCGCCGGGGCACGTTCAGCACGGTCGGGAACCACTCGCGGCGGAACATCAGCCCTTCCAGGTCGACGAACTCCCCGCCCAGTTCCTGGGCCGACAATTTCGACGAATAGAGGGCCGCCATGCGGTCGTAATAGTCGGGCGGGGCGAACGGATTCTCCCGCGTGTGCGACTGCACGAGGAATGTTCCCCGCCTGGGGATCGTCGCCGCTCCGTCCAGGTCGAAGAACTTCGTGAACGTCCAATGCTGCTTCCCCCGCGGCGTGAACGTCAGGAGCGTCTGCCCCATGACGCCTTTGTGTCGCAGCACCGCCACGCCCAAATTGAACACGTCCTCGTGTTGGATGCTGGCCTCGTCGATCCACAGCATGGCCTTGTTGGGGCCGCGCAAGCTTTCGGGATTGTCACCGGACCGAAACACCAGCGACGCTTCGCCGCGGTCTTGGGTGCGGAACGCGATCCGCGGGGTCGGACTTTTCACCGCTTTGCGCAGGATGCCCCACTGCCGCGCCATTTCGACGCAGGTCGTCCAGGTCGTTTCCTCCATCACGGTGTAGCTGGGGGAGACACACATGCAAGGCCAGCCGGCGCGGGCGCGGCTGAACACCCACATGGCGCCGACGTGCGTCTTGCCGGTCCCGCGGCCGCCCACAAAGCCCAGGATGTTTTCGCCGCTTTGCAGGATCGCTTGCTGCTTGTCGTAAATCGGGAAGAGGCGGGAAGCGACGAGCATCTCAAATCCACCAGACGATGGCCGCCCCGATGGCCACCAGCAGCAATCCCAGTCCCCCAGTGCAGGGAAAACCGCCCACGATGGCCGCGCCGAACAGCATGCAGGCGGCAATCATCAGCTTGGCGACGATTTCAAAGGACGACTTCAATTCGGCGAATCCATTTGACTTTGCAACCGCTGCATCGTGGTGAACCGCTCGACCTCTTCCCGCGACTCGACAACCACGAACTGCACCACGGGGGCGTCGTCCCCCATTTCGCTCGCCCCCGCGTCGCGGAAGTAGCCCATGACTTTCGCTCGGTATTCAATGCACCACTGGATGACCTGAAGATACGCAGCGGACCCCAGCCGCATTTCCTTCGATACGGTGCGCTCGAGCAATTCCAGGGTTTCCGGGCTGGCCCCCTTCCGGCGAAGCTCACGCTGAACGTCTTTGCGGCCGTACTTCGCGACTCGCTTGCGCAGCGGCTGCCTCGATTCCTCGAAACACTCCCACGCCACGCGTTCGAGTTCCCGCACCTTGGCGAGTTCCTCTTCCAGCAAGCCACGCTGCGATTCCTTCCACTCGGCCTTGATCGCCTGCAGATGATGCCAGATCGTGTTCTGCGCGACGCCAAACACGTTCGCTAGTTCCAGCGTGGACATCCCGCGCAGGTACAGCCGGGAAAGCTTGCTCAGCTTTTCCGGCGTCATCACGGGCTGACGGGGTTTGCCTGGTTTGCGCGGCACGGCCGCCTCCGGTTACTTCGCGGCTTCCAGCGTCTTGCGGAGCGTCTTGATGCGTCGCGCATCCACGCTGCGCCCGTATTTTTCGGTGACCGCCTCCTTGATCGCCAGGTCGCTCAGATCCTGGTCGATCATCGACACGATGAATTCGTTCATTTCTTCGTCGGTTGCTTCCAGGTCCGCGGCCGTTTCGGGCGGTTCGGTCCGGTTGGCACGGTTGGCTCCGTGCGTCAAGCTGGCAACCGCCTCTTCCTTCACGGGGACGATCTCGGCTGCGGCCAGTGAATCGTTGTAGTTCCGCGGCGGGCGGTTGATGCCGAGTTCATCGGCGGTCGCGTAGACCTCGTCCACGCCGCAACGCTTCATGGTGGCGATTTGCTCGGCGGAGAGCCCGGACTGCAGCAGCTCTTCCCACGGTTCGGGGCAGGGCGCTTGCAGGTGCTTGGCTCGGTTGATGCGGACGCCCATCCGCTGTTGCAGCCGCTGGAGCGCTTCCTCGGACTTGGCCAGTTTCTCCCGGTGCCGTCGCTCCTGAGGCGGCAGCCAGCCTTGGGAACGGTTGGTGTGCGTACCAGGGCGGTCGATTTCCTCTTCGAGCTTCCAAAGTTGCTCGCGGCCCTGATCGTCCACGAATCCGTACATGCGGCAAATCTGCGCTGGGGACACTTTCTGCGCCACCAGGTCGGGAATCTTTTCCAGGGAGAATCGCCGCTCGCTATCCTTGCGAATTCGCGCGTCGCGAAGCTTGGCGATGCGGTCCCAAAACGACTGCGGCGGCAGGAACTGCGGATCGTCCTGCGCGGCCGCTTCGATCTTGTACGCCTCCCAGGGCTCTTCCAGGCCCAGCACGATGGCCGCCACCTGCCGGCAATCCGCCGGCAAGTCGCCATCGGCAAATACTTCGATCGTATCATCGACGGCGCTGGCGAACTCTTCGGACATCGGCGCGTCGCCGTCGGCCCAATCGGCGTGGATGGCTAGCAGCGAGTCCACGGCGGCCAGCAATTCATTGGTGCGAGACATCTCAGCCCTTTCGGTTTAATGGATGACGTCGGTCAGACGGCGGCGGAACAACAACGGCTGGATCTTGCGCCGCTCGACCTCGGGATCGAAGTACGTTTCGCTATAAAGGATGCGAGGATTGGAGACGCGGACCGCTCGCAGTTTGCCTTTGTCCTCGAACAGGCAAACTCCGCCGCAAGGCAACATTTGCTGGCAATAAAAACGCCAGTCCACGATTTCGTTGGGACCTCCGACGTTGACCCACAAAATTTGGGTGAACCGCCGCTGCCCGTCGTCGTCGAGCACGGTGTTGATTTCCACGCAATCGACGTAATCGACGGGCCAGGGATCGGCCGGGAGGATGGCCAGCAGGATGCACGCGAACATCAGGCTGCCCACCAACTAACGGTTTCCGATCCGCTGGCCGAAACAATGTACAGCACCGTGGGATCGTCGATTTCAAACCGCATGTCTCGGCCGGCAGGCAGGGGGAAACCGGTTTCCGTGGTCACGTCCTCCAGGCCGATGAAGACATCCGCCGCACCCGTATTCGCGATCGTGACCCCGCGGAACAAGGGTTGATCGGGCTTGCTGTCGGTCAACTGGGTTGCGGTTTCTCCGGCCGTCGCGCTGCCCACCAGCAGCCGGGAAGCCGGAACCGCGATTTGCACCGCGCTCATTCTTGGTTCGCCTGTGAAATAACCTGTTGCAGGCTGTTGATCTTCGTTCGATGAACCGCCAGCTCTTCTCCATGTTTCGCGAGCGTGGATTCGTGCGATTCGGCGCGGCGGAACAGCGCCTCCGCGGTCTTCTCCTGGGCGGCCGTCTGCCGGTGCAGCTCCAGGTTGTTCACATCCACCTTATGGCTCAGCAGGTCGATTTTGCCGAGCATCTCGCTCTTGTCGGCGCCTGCCTTTTTCAACACCTGACCAAACGTCACGAAAAACCCGGCCGCCATTCCCGCCAGGGTAATGAGGATGCCGACGATCGAAATCCACGCTTCGAGTGTCACCAGTCTCGCCCATCGCGGTTGCGCCCAGGTTTTTCGTTTACGGTTTCCAAGGCTCGTGAGCGTGGGGCTCTAGCGGACCCGCACCCGCACGTTGGTCCCACGGTTGAGCATCCGACTTAACAGGCCGCGTCGCTGTTGCTGGTTCACCTCCACATTGACCTGCGGGACGAACGTCGCCTGCGCATGGCCACCGAACGCGCGAACGCCGAACACCTGCTGGTGAACGCCATAAGCAGCGAACGGCACGGAATGCACGCCAGCCACGCCGCAGGTTGGGACGCCAAGCACCTGTACGCCGGCATGACATTGCGGCACAGCGAACGCCTGAAATTGCACGCCGCGCCCGCCAGCACTGGCATGGCTGGGAAAGGAGAGCAGGGCAGCCAGGAGCACGACAGCCACGGCGAATAAAGCAGCCAAAAACTTCATGGGATTGGTCCTTTCGAAAGGAGGAACAGGGAAGAGGAACAGGGAAATTGCGAGTGAATTACGGGGATTCTGCAGGCGCACGGCTGGCAGCCAGCGCGGCCTTTCGCAGCAATTCGGCCGCCTCCGGGTTGGACTTGCCGCTGCCCTTGGGCATGCGTCCGGCGCGAACCGCGTCGGCAGCCATTGCGAGGGCAAACGGATCATCGCCAGACAGGTCGATGCCACCTTGCCCGCTGGGGCCGTTGTGGCATTGGAGGCAGTTGGCCTGGAGGTACTGGCGGTGGGGCGTTGCCGGCAGTTCGAGATTGCGCTGGTGGGGTGGCACGTAGTCCGTCGCGCCTTCCGCCAAGGCCGCTTCGGCGTCAGCGTAGAATTGGGCGAGCGCTTCCTGCGCGCCGAGCCGGGCGGCCTCCTTCAGTTCGGCGTCGAACCGGGAGTAACTGGCCGACTGGTACAGCACGATGGGGGCTGGCACCACGGCCACAGCCTGAACCGCGACCACCTTGCGGTGAAAGACCGTTTTGCATTGCGCCTGGCAGGGCGACGCGAGCAACGCCAGGGCGATCAGCGACAGCACGAATTTCATGGTTGAGTCCCTTGATCCGATGACCGTTCCGAGGAAAAAACTGACGGCCGCCGTGCAAATCAAGGCGGCGGCAAATAGTCCGTTCATGGCTGGAGTCCCGCCGCAATTTTGTAGGCGAGCGGATAAACGTCGTTTTGCCAGACCTTCCGGGGAATGGCAGCTCCCGCCAAAAGCTGCACGTACCGGGGTGGCAGCTCGCCAAACCGGCTGGCGTACAGGTTGGATGCCTGCGTAAACTCCGCCTCGGTTAATCGCACTTCCAGCGCTGCTTGCGGCAGCGACACCTTGCCTTCAAACGCGGCCAGCGACGCTCCGTACAGGGCGACACACTCCGCCGTCGAAAGTTTCGTGTAGCGCGGCAACCAGCCGCAAAAGTCTTCCTGGGCGCGATCCACGATCTTCGATAGGTCGGCCAGGAATTTCCGCTCGAACTCTTCGGCGTCGTCCTTCGAGTAGTGGTAGGTTTCGCCTCCGGCCTGCGCGATGCCGCGCACCAGGTTTGGCGGCAGCGACAGGATTCCCGTGGTGTGGCAACGGTAACAACTGCCCGGATTGCGGATGACCGGTACCCGCCCGGTCTGGTCGTGCACGATGCGGGCGTTGGCCTCTTCGACTCGTTTGCCGTTGCCGTCCGTCAACAGCATCGCCTGGGCAAACCATGTTTGCCCGGTGCGAAGTTCCGCCTTCGGAATCGAATTGATGATTTCGCCCGCGTCGTACTTGAACTGTTTCAGGCCGCCGCGAAGCTGCCCGAGGGGATCGTTCTTGCCAAATCCGCCGATCGAATCGAGTGTTTCCCACGAGTAGCCGCCGGGCGTCCGCCGCTCGACGGCCACGCGGGTTTCGAATGCCACCCCCGAATTGCCGGCGTCAATGATCGTGGCATGGTCCAGACCTGCGGAAGCTTTTTCATCCACCGACCAGGCCGCGAAAAACTCGGCCCGGTTCTTGGGGCCTTTATTGAATCCGTAAAGCAAGTGGTAATGAAGCTGCGAAAGTTCCCCATCGCTGGTAATCCACAACAGCCAGTCGCCGCGAACGATCAGCGGGTTGGGGTTGCCGCCGGCATACGGGTACTCCTTGGCCAGTTGATACCAGGTTTGCAGATCCCACTTCAGATCGCGGAGATCGATCCGCCACATGCCAGACGCCGCTCCATCGATCCGCACGGGAACCGGGATTTGCCGCTCAATGACGCTGGCTCGCGACTGGTGGGGAAACCAGAAGGCGTGCAAGGCGTCGATTTGTTCGGTGGTGAAGTCGGGTTGCGTCGTCCAGTCGATATAACGGATGTAGAGAGCATCGGGCTTTTGGAAGGTGGCGTAATCGGCCAGGGCCGCGGCTCTTGCCTGCTGGTAGCTGGGGGGCGCGGCAAGGGCGGTCGCCGCTATGGCGAGATACGCGAGCATCCGCAAGCTATCGCTCCGCAATGTAAAGTCGAATCGGAATCCCACCGCGAACCGGGTCCGTCATCAGCAGGTCGATGTACGGCAGTCCGTCCAAGGGCTGGGAGCCAGCCGGCGGCACAAGCTGAGTCAACATGCTGTTGGGGTTGATGAGTCCCCAACCATACGCCGGATCGTGCCCTGTCGGGCCGGCATCGGTGGCGGTCTTTTGCAGGTGCTGACGCAGCTCCTCCACATTGGCGAGCGGCGTTTCGCTGCCGATCTGGCGATGCTTCGCCAGCATTAGCGCGACCACGCCAGCCACGAACGGGCAGGCCATGCTGGTACCGGAAAGTTTCGCATAGCGGCCGTTCGGGTACGTGCTGGTAATGTCCTGGCCCGGCGCCGCGATATCGACCTGAGGTCCGCGGCTCGAAAAACTCGTGACCCGGCCGTTCCGATCCACGGCACCCACGGCGATCGATTCTTTCGCCCTCGCTGGCCAATTCACGCTGTTGTCGCGGCCATCGTTCCCGGCAGCGCAAATCACGAACACGCCGTTGCGGTTGGCGTCGCGGACGGCTCCTTCGGTGAACGGGTCGGCGTCGCGGCCGCCCAAGCTCATACTGATCACATGGGCGCCCTGCTTGATGGCCCAATCGATGCCCTTGGCGATGTTGCGGCTGTCCCCCATGCCGTTGTCGCCCAGCACTTTTCCCACGAGCAACGACGCCTTGGGCGCCACTCCAACCACTCCCTTGCCGTCACGAATGGCCGCCACCACGCCGCAGCAATGCGTACCGTGGCCCTGCACGTCGCGCGCTCCGTAGCGGCTGCCGGAGAAGTCGGCAGCGTCCACGATCTGTCCCGCCAGGTCGGGATGATCCAACTGGCAGCCGGTATCGAGCACCGCCACCTTCACGCCCTCGCCTTCAGTTTTCGTCCACAGATCGGAATATCAAGGGCGTGCCGGGCATAGGGCCAAAGACGGCGACCCAGCTGTTGCAGCAATATGGCGGTCTGGCCGCCATGCTGGACGCCTGCCAACAAGAA
>JAANMU010001775.1_pt1 | contig 18129 bp, 15 predicted proteins | sample 7279701 | NCBI WGS metagenome assembly JAANMU01 (sample SAMN14094539, study PRJNA606508) | bioreactor metagenome | isolation source: A lab-scale SPAN reactor treating ammonium-rich wastewater day 57 | place: Ireland: Galway | collected 2017-03-13 | reverse complement strand
GTTGCCGCTCACCTTCCAGGTCGAGGGCCTCGCCGCCGATCATGCCGATCGCACCAGTTGCGCTCGCCAATTCGGCGACCTGCTCCGCCGCGATTCGTGCATCACTTACGCCGCGCGCGATCGTCTCGAACGCCAGCACGAGCAGGCCATCGCCTGCGAGGATCGCCGTCGCCTCGCCAAACACACGGTGATTGGTCGGCCGGCCACGTCGCAGGTCATCGTTGTCCAGCGCCGGCAGATCGTCGTGAATCAGGCTGAACGTATGGACGAATTCGATGGCCACGGCCGCGGGCATCGCGTCGAAGCGCGCTCCGCCGCAGGCTTCGCAGCTCCACAGCACGAGCGCGGGGCGCAGGCGCTTGCCGCCGGCGTCGAGGCTGTACCGCATGGCCTTGAGAAGCGCGGCCGACCGAGTCGACTCGTCATCCGCCGGGATATTAAGATATTTGTCGAAGACAAGGCCGATCGCGCGATCGATGTCCTTCGCGGTCGCGGCCAGTTGTTGCCGAATGTCCGTCGATTCCGACGAGCCTTCCGGGCCCGAAGGCGGGGTATCTGGTTGTGAGAGCACACCAGACGAGTCGGAATCGGCGTCGGTCGCCTGGGCACCGGAGTCGGCGGGTCTCATAGATGAAACATTGTAGTCGAAGATCGCGCCCCGTCGAACACGGGCCGGCCTGCGCGACACAGCGCCCAGCATGGCCGTACTTACCCGGCCGCCGGTCCCGCGCGATCGGCCCCCTGCGCCTGCAATTGCTGGATCTTCAGCTCCGCTCCTGCGAGCACATCGCGGCACTGGCGGATCAGCGCCATGCCTTCTTCGTACTGCTTGATGGCGTCTTCCAGGCTGATCCGCCCCTGCTCGATTGCCTCGACGATTTTCTCCAGGCGGGCCATCGCCTGTTCAAAACTCGGTGTTGTCGATTGTGGTTCCGCCATGCCTTGCTCCCGCCCCATGTTGACCCAGCTCGCGCGGCGCGCCAAGTCGGGCACGCCTAGTCGTCGGTGACCCGGCTTCGGAACGTGCCCTCGGCCGTCTGGGTTTCGACTATCTCCGCCGGTTGCACATCCCCCGCCGAACGAATGAGCGATCCGTCAGCCGCGCGGCGCGTCAGCGAGAACCCGCGCCGCAGAATGCTCTCGTGGCTTGCGGCCAGCAGTCGCTTCTCCATCGCGCCCAGCGCATCGCGGCGTCGTTCGAGCAGTTGCATCAGCCCGACGGACAGCCGCGTCTCCACCTGTCGCGCGACCGATCGCTCCCGCGCCACGACCTGTTGCAAACCGCACGCAGCCAGGCGCGCCGCCGCGTCGCGCATCCGCCGCTCACGCGTTCGATGAAGTCGCTCGATGGCCAGGCGCAGGCGATGCGCCGTCGCGCCGAGCGCCTCGCGCCGGGCAGCCAGCTGCGCCGCGGGCTGCACGCGCGTCAGCCGCACTTCCAGGCGATGCACCTGTGATCGACGCGAGTCGAGATAGCGATTCTTCGCCAGATGCAACCGGCTCATCGCCTCATCGAGCTGTTGCGCCCGCTGATGAATGCGGCTGACCGGATCACGAAACCACTCACACCGCTCGGCCAGCGCCAGCCGGGATCGGCAGCGCTCCAGGTATTGCAGCACCGCGCGGTCCAGCCGAGCCGCCGTGTCGCTCACGCCCGCCAGCAGTTCCGCGCGCACCGGCACGACAAGTTCCGCCGCGGCCGTCGGCGTCGGCGCGCGCACGTCGGCGACGAAATCGGCGATCGTGAAATCGACCTCGTGCCCGACCGCGCTGACGATGGGAATACGGCTGGCGAAGATGGCGCGGGCGACGATCTCCTCATTGAAAGCCCAGAGGTCTTCCAGCGATCCGCCGCCGCGACCGACGATCATCACATCAATGCCGCCCAGGTCCGCCGCCGAACGATTCAGCCGGGCGATGGCGTCGGCGATTTCGGCCGCCGCGCCCTCGCCCTGTACGCGCACGCCGAAGACGAGGACGTCGACCGCGGGAAAGCGCCGGGAGAGCGTCGTGAGAATGTCGTGCAGCGCCGCGCCGGTGGGGCTGGTGACGACGGCGATGCGGCGCGGCAGCCGGGGAAGCGGTTTCTTCTGCGCCGGGTCAAACAATCCCTCGCGCTGGAGTCGCTCCTTGAGTTGTCGGAACGCAAGTTCGAGGGCGCCAACGCCGCGCGGCTCAAGACGACGAATGTAAAACTGCACCTGCCCGCGCGGCTCGTACACGTCGATCGTGCCCGAAGCGATCACTTCCATGCCGTCTTCGAGCTTGAACTTCACGCGCGAGGCGTCCGCACGCCACATCACGCTGCGCAGCTCGCTGGCGGCGTCCTTGAGTGTGAGGTAATAGTGGCCGCCCGCGCCGCCGCGCGATACGTTCGACAACTCGCCGACAACATGGATCGTGCCGGCAAAGGCCGTGTTGATCGCGCCCTTGATGAGCCGCGTTACCTGCGAGACGGTCAGCGGCGTGTCGACGGCCGCGCCGGGTGGCATCGTCGCGGCATTTGGCGGCCATGTTTGAGCATTCTCCGGCGCCTTCTCGTCCGCGTTCGACGGCGCATCGAGCGGCTGGCCGAACAGCCCGGCATCCTCGCTCGCGTCCGCCCCGCGCGCACGACGGGGATTAAACGCTTCGCGACCCGGCTTTCGACGTGACTTGCTCATGACGCTACCGGCCCATCACCGCTTTCAAGCCACTGACGACTGACCACTGATCACGGCCCACTGCTTACTGCTTACAACGGCTCTTTCCAGAAGCCGTACTCCGTCGCCTTGTCCGGATCATCGCAGATTCGCGAGCCGCATTGCACGAAGCCCGCGTCGAAGTACATCCGGTGTGCGTGCGGCAGCTTCACGTCGCTCCACGCGATCATGCGCGTGCAACCGTGCGCTCGGCCGAACTCCATCGCCGCGTCGAGCATCTTCCGCCCCAACTTTCGGCCGCGGTACGCGCTGTCCAGATACAGCCGATGCAACTCGCAATAACGGAAACCCGCCGGCCGCTCCGCCGTCACGTCGCCCTGCGGATCGTGTGCTGGATTGGTGGCATCGTGTACCGTCACGCCGACGCAGCCAACGACCCGTGGCCCATCGACCAGCACCCAGAACGCCCCGCCCGCGCGGAGGTACGCGCGATCAATCTCGTACAAGTCACGATGATACCCGGCCTCGTCCCAGGAGAAGCCGTATTCATCGTGCACGGTTCGCACGACGGAAATGACGCCATCGCCGTATCGGCGGTCGTAGGGAATCAATTCGCACATGGCGGTATGATAAGCGGATATGTCATCAGCCGAGGGCTCCGAGCCGGGCCAGTCATGGCCCGGATTCAGTGCGCCAGGTCAACGGGAGATCGCATAGCTGATGTTCGGGCGCAATTTGGTCGCCCAGGAGTCGCGGCCATTCCACCCGGTTCCTTCAGTCGCCGAAATCGGGATGATTCCGCCCGTGCTAGCGCTTCGGGAGTTTGATCGCTTATCATGTGCTTGTATATCAACATGCCGTCAACGTCGGCATGGTCGCGGCAGTTGGGGCCAAGCCCATAATTGAGGCGGTCAGCGCTCGGAGAACCGCGAGAAACGTTGAGCAAGTGTCCGGTATTGCGCGAGGTAGCACGCGCGGTCTGGCAGGTGCGAATTGATGCCGTCGGCAGACGAGCGGCTGTGTTCGCATTCGTGAGGGGAGTTGATTGTGTCAATAAAATCCTTTGATTTGAGACCGCTGCGTCAAGCGGTCTTCCTGTTCACGGCGCTGGTCATCGCCGGTGTGCTGGTCTGCACGCTCTGGCCCATGCCTTACCACCGCCGCCCGCCGGTCGCGTCTTTCTTAGACGGATATCGTTATTTCAGCTGGCACTTGTCGAACCCGCGCGACATGTTGAACAACCTGCTGTTGTTCGTGCCAGTCGGGGCGGCGCTCTGGGCGTCGTCGGCGCTGATCGTTCGGCGAGGCTTCGCATTGCCGCTTGCCGCGCTGTCTTGCGCGATCTTGAGCCTCGCGATCGAGTGGGCGCAGGTGTTCGTGCCCGGCCGCTTTCCTGGCGTGAGCGATGTCTGCATGAACAGCATCGGGGGCTTGGCGGGCGCGCTGGGGGCGCTGATTGCCGTGGCAGCGGCGCGGCTGTTGACGCGCGCAATGATCGCACGCGCGGATTTCAACGCTCCTCTCCCCCTTGGGGGAGAAGTTGGGTGAGGGGGAGAATTCGGAATTGGCGGAGTTGCACCCTCGCCCCGGCCCTCTCCCTTGAAGGGAGAGGGAGCTGTGATGTAACAAGAGCCTCCGGTCGAACAGAATCACGCCATCAATCCCGCTCGTCGCCTTCCTCGGGTTCGAGATGCGCGCCTTCGGGGCCGTGAATGCAGACGCGCTCGATGTGCGTCGCCTTGCCCGTTTCTGCATCGACTTTCACCAGGATGCCGCACATCCGCGCATCGCCCGTCGCCACGTCGAACGGGCACGGCAGCCCCGTGATCATCGACCGCATCACGCGGTCCTTCCGCCGGCCCAGCACGCTGTCATACGGCCCGCTCATTCCCAGGTCGGTAATGTACGCCGTGACGCCGCTTAGAATTCGCTCGTCGGCCGTTGGCACATGCGTGTGCGTCCCGAACACAACGCTGGCCCGCCCCGCGAGGTGCCACCCCATCGCGACCTTCTCGCTCGTCGCCTCGGCGTGCATGTCTACCACGGTGATCTTCACGTCCGGCGGAATCCGTGTCAGCACCCGATCGGCCGCGTGAAACGCGCAATCGCAGGGCGGTTTCATGAAGAGCCGGCCCATCAGCGAGAACACCGCGACGCGCGGCCCTTTCGCCGTCTCGAAGATCGCCACTTCGTGCCCGACCGACTCGGCAGGGTAGTTCGCCGGCCGCACGATTCGATCGCTGCGCTCCAGCACGGGGAGAATCTCCGCGCGGCGGTAGATATGATCGCCGACGGTCATCAGGTGCACGCCGTATCGTACGAACTTGTGATACAGCACTTCGGTCAAGCCCGAGCCGGCTGCGGCATTTTCCACATTCGCGATGACGCAATCGACGCCGCGCTCCTTCACGAGGCGCGGAATGGCCTGCGAGACAACCGACCGGCCCGGTCGGCCGACCACGTCGCCGATGCACAAGAGAGTGATTTCCAAGCGACCGCCAACTTCCTAGCCGCGCTGTGCGCGGAACGATTGCCCGCGGAATCAGGCAAGAGGCGTGCCATGAGCCTGCTTCGCGGGGGCTAGTCTAGTCGGCGCGGCGTTCGATTTCAATCGCGGTCCGGCTATACTGCCCCACCGGCAGAGGGGATGGGTTGATGCGAATGCGAGTCCTGACTGTTTGTATTCTTTGCGTCGCGGCGGCAGCCGGGTGCGGCCCGTCTGGTTACGAGCTTCTCGTCGATGCGACGCCGGAGGCGCAATGGGACGAAGCCGAGGCGAAGATTCTCACGAATATCCGCCAGCTCACTGACGAGCAGATGAACATCGGCGACTCGGGCGAGGCGTATTTTTCACCCGACGGCCGGCGAATCATTTTTCAATCGTATCCGCCCGGCGAGAGCGAGTACCAGATGTACACGCTTGAACTGACGGAGCAGTTCACGGCGAAGCGCGACACGATTCGGCGCGTCAGCCCGCCCGGCGGGGCCTGCACCTGCGGTTACTTTCGCCCCGACGGCGGCGGCATCCTCTACGCATCAAGTTATCTCAACCCCTCGCTGCCGAATCCGAACTTCTACCACCGCACCGGCAGCAATTACACGTGGAACATGCCCGGCGGAATGGACATCCTCGCGGCAGATCTGAACGGCGATAACCCCCGGCAGCTTACGACCACGGTCGGCTACGATGCCGAAGCGTCGTTTTCCCACGATGGCAAGTACATCGTCTTTACGTCCGATCGTGGCGGGAATCCCGATCTGTACGTGATGAACGCCGACGGCTCGAACGTACGGCAACTGACCAACAAGCCCGGTTACGACGGCGGGCCCTTCTTCTCGCCCGACGGCCAGCGCGTGATCTTCCGCGCCGACCGCTTGCAGGATGACCATCTGCAGCTGTTCGTGATCAACGCCGATGGCAGCAACGAGCGGCAGCTCACGACGCATAGCAGCGTCGTCAACTGGGCGCCGTTCTGGCATCCCAACGGCCGATCGATCGTGTTCACGACGAGCCTGCATGGGCATCGCAACTACGAGGTCTATCTGCTCAATATCGAGACGGGACGGCAGCAGCGCGTGACCTATCGAGCGCGGTTCGATGGATTGCCGGTTTTCAATTCCGATGGCTCGAAGATGATGTGGACCAGCCAGCGCGGCCCAAGCGGGCGCAGCCAGGTGTTTGTGGCGGACTTCGCGCTGCCCGAGGGATTTTGAACCGTCGCCCAGGACCTTGCGAGGTTAGTCCGTGGAGGGTCTAAGCGGCGGCAGATTGGCTGCTTTTCGAAGATCGTTCACCGCAGTTAGAATCTTCGCATGAGAGGTTAGGAACCGCGACAACTGGCTGGTTGAAATTCCCAGAATCTGGGCGGTTTCGCGCATTTGACCGTTTGTGGCGGCGACGAGGTCGAGGACATCGGCGACGAAAAGCGGGAAATGATCGTTTCGCGCGCTGATTTCAATTCTCCCCGCGCTTGTTACAAACTGGCGGATCGTCTCCAGCGCGTTATCGGTCGATGGCTTGCAACGGTGGTTGAGTGCCAGGGCGAGTCGTAACCTTCGCAGGGCACGAGCTTTATTCTCATGTTGTGACCGGCTCTCCTCGGCGATGACGATCTGGCCGGATTCTAGGTGCCGAAGCCTTACGGCGGAGCTGGTCTTATTGCGTTTTTGTCCACCCGGACCGCTGGCGCGATAGGTATCGACCTCGCATTGAGCGAGCAATTGAGCGTCGGTCGCAGTGAGAATCGCGTTTCGGTGCGAACGTGTCATGAATCGGTCGGATTGCGTTATGTTTCATGTGGGACGATTGCATCGATTGTTACACGAAATACAGAATAGGCAATAGTGGGTAATTCTACCCCGGCGGACGCGTGCTGCCCGGCGCGGGGGTGGGTTGTGATTTTACTTAGTTTTACTGAATTGTGACCTGGCACAAAAATTTTTCTCCCACAGCGCTTCCCTTGTCTGGTTTGTTCCCTTATGCTCCCCTGCTCGAAAGAGAAAAACGTGGACTTTCGAGCGACGTGCGTCAAAAAGGCGCGGTCGGGGATCCGGAGAATCCGATCCCAAGTTACCATTCCACACCAACCAGAGAGGGTAGTAAACACATGGCTAGGAAGAAATCATCGAACGCAAAGGGAACGCTGCCGCCGGCCGAACTCGACGTGCTGGCCTGCATCTGGAAGCTGGGCCCGACGACGGCGCGTCAGATTCGCCAGATGATGCTCAAGTATCGCCCGATGGCGCACGGCTCGGTCGTGACGCTCCTGACGCGCCTCGAGCACAAGAACTACGTCACGCGCGAGAAAGGCCCCGTCGGCAAGGCCTTCATCTACAAGACCAAGGACAAGCCCGAGGTCGTCCACAAGAAGCTCGTCAAGGACATGCTGACCCGCGTCTTCAACGGCAACGTCAACGCGATGATCAGCACGGTCCGCAGCGCCGCCCGCTAAGCGGGTTCGGCGATCAGGCAGGGGATCTCGCCTGATGCCTGCGCGCGATCGCTCCAAGCGGGCGTTTTGCGTCGTGCCTTGGCCCCGCTCCCAGCGCACCGAACCAGTCCAGGTAGTGTTGGACCTGATCGACCAGCCGGTAACGCGAGGCAACTTGTTTCACACCATTGACTGCTAACCGGCGGCGAAGCGCGTCGTCGGTTAGCAGTTTTCTTATGCCTCGCGCCAACGCTTCGGCGTCGCCGGGTGGCATCAGCAGTCCCGTTGCGCGCTCCACCGGACTGCCCACGATCCCCGGCAGAACCGTCAGCGACTCGATTTGCTCAATAATGCCCCCGACGGCGGTTGCAACGGCCGGCGTCCCGCAGGCCTGCGCCTCCAGCACCGTGTTGGGGAACGTGTCGGCGTTAGCCGCATGAACGTATAAGTCGGCCGCGCGATACCAGAGTACTACGCGATAGGGATCATGCTCCGGCGGAACACATTGAATCGTCGCGCCGGTGATCGGGTCGAGGGCGTTTCGCTCGCCCAGAACGATGAGACGGATCGGCCGCGGCGACGATGCGGCGGCTCCCCCCGTCCCGGGCGGCGCAAGCAACGCCGGTAGTCTTTCAGCCGCCGCCCGAAGCGTTGCGACATCCTTGAATCGGTTAGTCGTCGCGCCCAGCCCGGCAAAAAGAAGGATGTGCGCATCGTGCGGCAGACCCAGCGCCGCGCGCGCGGCGGCGCGGTCACCGGGTGCAAACACCTCGGTATCGATGCCGTTGGGGATGACCCGCGCTTCGGCGATCGCCGGCCACAACATCGACTGCTCGACCTGCCGCATCAGCCACTGCGAAGGCGTCGAAATGTGGAGCTTGCACTGCGAGTAGATGTCGCGCTTTCGTCGCCAGTTTTCGGCCGAGCCGTCGCGGCGAATCGCGGGGTAGATCGTCAGATCGGGGCACGCACCACAGCCGGTACGCCATCGCTCGCAACCGAGCGAATGCGCGCAGTGCCCGGCCAGCAGCCAGGCATCGTGCAGCGTGAGCACGAGCGGCGCGCGCGACGAAAGCATGGGCAGCGCGCGAAGATCGAAATAACCCCCGTGCAGGTTGTGCAGTTGGATGACATCCGGCAGCGCGGGCAGGCGATTCGGGAGATTCCAGATTCCCGGGTAGTCGAAGTTCTCCAGCCCTGCGGCCTCGTCGCGCTTTCCCTGCGGCGCGGCCAGTTGGTGCGACGCGCGCGCCAGTCGCCGCGCGATGGAGGATCGCCCATAGTACGGTTGCATCGCGTGATGGACCCGCCACATCGAGCGGCGCCACATCGAACCGGCAACATCGTGTCGCATCTCCACGACGCCGGGTTCATGCGTGTAACGTCGCCCCACGGCCAGCGTGGCGCCGGCTCCCGCCGCGCGATAGCCGCGATGCAGATTGAGCGCGACGCGCTCCGCCCCGCCGAGTCGGTCGGCCGTGCTGATCTGAAGGATGTCGAGCGACGATTGATTCATGTGTGCGGGGTCCGTGCTGGCTGCGGACGGCTCATGACGCAGCGCAGGACGGTTCAGTTCGCGCGGGCTTCGCACCGTGCAGGGCACCCGGTCGCGCCTCGGAACGAGCGTTGCTGCGCGCCGGGTCGGCTGGAAACTGTTCCCAAACATGGGTCAACTGCCGCGCGAGTTCATCACCGCTGACGTTTCTCACGACCGCACGCGGCAGGCGATACAGATCGCTTGACGCCGTAACGATCGCGCTGGAGGAGGGTTCGCGCCCGGTGTTCGCGCACGCGCTCGCGAACCCGGCCTCGCGGGCCATTTCAATTGTTACGTCGTTGAAATCCGCCCGGCAGCCGAATGGGTACGCGAACGATCGCACGGGCCTGTTGAGAACATCCTCCAGCCGCCGGCGGCTCTCTGCCAGTTCAAATCGCTGCTCGTCGCGCGACCGGTCCGCGAGTACCGGATGCGTCACGGTGTGCGCGCCGATTTCAACGAGGCCGTCGGCCGACAGTTGATTGAGCTGTGCATCGGTCATCGTAGCATGAGTCGGCCGCCCCCCGACGGGGAGTCCTGCCCACGCCGCCAGCGAATCCAGCACCGCACGGCGACGAACTTCGCAAAGGGGGCGAAGCAATTTCGATAAGAAGAGATAGAGCGCCTCGCGCGGTCGTGGCGAGCGGTCGGAGAGTACATTCCATTTCGGTTCGAACCGCGGCGACTGGTTGATGTCAGGCAGCGACCAGTCATGATCGTGTCCGTCAACGTGAAGCGACAGCTCGGTGGGCAGCGGCGCATCGTGAAGTAACAGGCGCTCGAGATCGTCCCACCAGAACTCGTGACGCACGCGCTCGCCGCGCGCGGTCACAAAGACGGTCGCGGGGGCGCCGTGCCTTCGCAACAGCGGCGCGGCGTGTGTCAGGTTGTCGGTATACCCGTCGTCAAACGTGATGGCCACGGCCCGATCGGGAACGATTCCCTCTCGAACGCCGCGAACCAGTTGGCCCAGCGGAACGATTCGCGCGATGCGTCGCAGAGCATGCAGATGCTCGTCAAATCGCTGCGGCGTAACGGCGAGCAGTTGCGGATCGGTCGCGAGCTCCGCCACGCGGTGATAAAGCAGTACGATGGCCATCAGGCGCCCTTCTCCGCGCGAACGGTGATAAGCAGTTCGTAGTCGGGATCGACGTGATCGAGTTCAAACGGGTCGAGTTCTTCGGTGCAAAGCCCGTGGAGGAAGGCCGTCGCGGCGAGGGCGTTGCCGTGCGCGGCGACCTGCATGCGTGCCGCGCCGAAGACATCCCCGAAGAGCCGTCGGGCCGAGGCGGTCGTGAGCCGCCAGAAGTCGCCCCAGCGGTCCATGTCGTACCGGCTGATCTGGCTGATGCCGGGCAGCGTGGCAAGCAGGACACCACCGGGCCGCATGGCACGGAAACAGTTCTTGACGGCGGTCTGAATATCGTAGATGCAGTGCAGCGTCTGCGTCAGGATCATGCAGTCGAACGCATCGGCCGGCAATGCCCGCGGCGCGCCGAGATCGGCGATGTACGTCGCGCGGCGATGGCCGGGCGGGGCGAACAGGATTTCGCGCTGCGTGACGCGCTCGCCGCCGAAGCGCCGCGTGTACGCATCGTCGGCGACTTCCAGCACGGTGCCTCGGATGTCCCCCGAATGGGTCGCGAGGAATCGCTCAATGTAGTAGCGATCGACCGGCGCGCCGCGATCCAGCCCGAAGACGCGGCTGACCGGCGTCACCCGGCGCAGGTCGCCGAACTGTACGGCCCCGCGTCGAGACGGCTCGCCCTTCCGCTCGGCATACACGAGACAGAACCACGGCGCAGCGCGAAGACGAAACGGCGGCTTCGTTGCGGGATTGGTCGCCCGGTCAAAGTCGTGAAGGAGATAGCGAAAGCCGTGCCGCGCCAGCACGTCGAGAATCTGCCCCAGCCCCTGCGGCGCGTCCGGCCAGCCGTGGTACTCAAGAATGACGCGCTCGACGTGCTGCAATTTCGACGCGGCCTCCAGCTCGCGCAGCACGGGCAGCTCCTGGCCCTCGATGTTCAGCTTGATCAGAGCGACCGGCCCGTCAATGAAGCGGCTCAATCGGGTCGTCGGGACCGCATGGCGACTCGCCGCACTGTTCGACGGCGCATGTGCCGTCATACGTCCGCCATCCGCCCCGTCGGATCGAAACGCGGCCGCGCCGTCGCGGTCGGACAGCCCGGCTTCCACGATGGTGATATCGGTGTGGCCGTTCGCCGCGAGGTTGCGTCGCAGCAACCGCAGCGCCGTGTGATCCGGCTCGAAGCAGAGAATGCGCGCCGCCGGAATCTCGCGTTTCCATGCGAGGGCCGCCACGCCGATTGACGCACCACCGTCGATGATGAGCGGGTCGGGCCGGCGCGGCGTGAAGTCGTAGATCCGTTGCCCCAGGATGTCCTTCAACTGCGTGTCGAGCGAGGGGCGGTCGGCGTAGTGGATCGTCAATCCGTCGTATTTGAGTACGTGCGCCGCGTCGTTGCGGCTGCTCGATTCGGAATCCGGCGTCGCGGGGATGAGCGGCGTGTCAAACCGCGCCGTGCGATCGCACACGCGCTCGGGCGGCGGGGCGCTCGCCCGGCGAATCCGATTCAGCTCCGCGGCCACGTTCGAAAACGACATGAGTCAATCCTGATGCGGCGTCACCGCGTCGCGTTCGTAACCCAGTTTGATCAGCGTCTCGCGGAGTGCATCCGTCAGCCGGCCCTGCTGCGCGAGCGTGAATTGATGGCGAAAGTCGCCGATCGCGCCGCGGCGTGCCGATTCGCCGGGGCGACAATCGCTCACAGCCGGCATCAGGCCCGGCAGGACGTGCCGTGCGGCGACGCGGCGAATCTCGCTCAACGAAACATCCAGGTTCAGGAACCCCGCGACCCGCCTAAGCTCGCGCTGCACGTCGTCCAAGAGGTCCTCATAGCGAACGGTCAGCAGCATCGGGTGGGCGGCGCCGGCCCAGCGCGGCAGCAGGCGATGATACACATCGCCGTGATTCGACAATTCCCAGTCCAGGATCGCGTCAAGCGACATGTCGGGAAAGGGTGGCAGCCCCGGCCGATAGCCCTCGCGGTGCTTTCGCATGTTGACCTGCGACGCAATCACGTCACGAGGATCGCGAAAGAGCAGAATGACCGGGATGTTCAGCGCTTCGGTGTGCCGCAGCAGCCGATCCGGCGAGGCGCACAGATGGCGAATCAGCACCGTGTTCTCGCGATGCTGGTTGATCTGCGCGAGCGTCTCATCCGCGTACGGAGCGCTTTCTTCCGTGTGATAATAGCTCGGCAGCCCGGTCAGATCGGACACCATCTCGCTCAACCAGTGCGTGCCCGAGCGCCACAGCGCGTAGATCAGGATCGTGGGCTGCACGGCCAGGCCCAGTCCGCCATCGCGAATCATCGTCTGGTAGGTCGTCACTTCGTCAACACGCTTCCTTCGGCGATCGAGTGAGCTGCGCGATTCGGCGCGGGGGCCCGATGCTTCTTCGGGCGATGCGGCACTGCATGGGCGGCTGCGGTTGCGGCCTCGTCCAGATGAATGAAGCTGCCGCCCGCGAGGATGTCGTCCACGATGCGGTTAAAGACCGGCATGGACTCCGGCCACCCTTCGAACGAATCAATACGAATGCGCGGCTGCTGCGGCGAACGGTGAATGCCGTCGAAGAACTCCGGCCGCTTTACAAGTCTGAACAGCACCAGGTGCATGAAGCGGCGCAGCAGGACCGGGTCGCTGCCCTGCGGCGCAGAGTCGGTCAACAGCCAGTGGGCGTATTGCTCGCGGCTGGTTACGTCGTTGGTGAAGCCCTTGCGCGAGTAATACGGCAGGCCGCAAACGAGCGGCTGCAGCCCCATCAGGGCGAATTCGATGCCGAGGGTGGACGTGTAGACGGCACACCGGCGGCTGTGCCGCGCGATCTCGTAGGAACTCAACTGCGACGCGCCGTCAATGACGCGCACGTGCGAGGGAATGCCGCCGTATCGCTGTTCAATCAGCGCGCGGACCGTCGTGCGCGTCTGAAACGGCAGCCGTGTCTCGCCGGGGTGCGCCCGGACGAGGAGCACGCCGTTGGGCTGTTGTGCGATGAGATCGATCGTCGCGAAAACCCAATCCATCATGTTCTCGAAGGCGTCGTCCTTGTCGAGGGCGTTGGTGTCCCAGACGATGTTCGTGAAGATGGACGTGACGACGGCGGACGGCGAGAGATCCAGCGCGGCGCGAATGCGGGCGATGTCGCGCTCCTCGGCGTCGTAGTAGGTGTAGGTCGTGGCTGCCTGCCCGCGCCACCGCGCGAAGTAATCATCCACCGCAGCCGATTCGGCTGACGAAAGCGGCCTCTGCCGCGCCGCCTGCCAGACGGCGTCGTCCACGGGGAAATCAATCGCCCGCGCGTTGTTCGCAAGAATGATGCCTGTGTTGAAATAGACGCCTTCCTCCCACGTCGTCACCTGCACGCCGGCTGCGCGACCCACCTCGAACATGTACGAATACATCACGCTCTTGCCGTTCACCAGCACGACGAGGTCGGGCCTCTCGGCGGCCAGCACGGCCCGCGCGAGGTCCACGCTCATGATGGCGTGAACCAGGTGGCGGCGCAGCAGAGACCAGTCGTCCCCGGTCTGCGGATCGAACAGGCCGAGCGTGTATTGCGTCAGATCGCGCCGGGCGATCCGTCCCACCGCAATGCCCTCGTGCACCAGGCTCGTGAGATCGCAGTCCGGGGTCGCGGCGACGATCGACTCGGCGCGGCGCCGGGCCGCGGCGCCGTCGAGATAACCGCTGATGCCGCGCGCGGCGATGCCGAAGCAGTCAAACATGAATTCGAATCGGCGGGCGATGACCTCGGAGGAGGGGGCCGCGACCTGTGCGTTCTCCCAGGCGCAAAGCGGCAGAAGCCCGTCGTAGTAGACGCTGACGGGCTGGTGGCCGCGGCGTTGCAGCGCGAGGTGCAGGAATTGCTCAAAGACGCCGATCTGCCACGGGTCCATCGAGTAGAGCAGCACGCGGCGCGCGTTCGGAATCGCGGGCGGCGTTGCGTCGAACAAATGCGACTGCTTGCGTCGCAACTCGCGCACAGCGTGAAGATCGTTCAAGGACATTCCGTGTTCCCCGTCTCGACGTTGCTCGGACCGCGCGCCGCGCGACGACAGGCCGTTACTTCTCGGAGATTCTCCGCGGCGGCTCGACCACGCCGCTCGCCGCACCAACGTATGCCTCTTCGTCGTCACCGATCTGGTCGCGCGCGATGAACTCCGCCAGGCGCAGATCCCACGGCGTGTCGATCTGATGCGACCGTTCCGGCGGCATCACGTAGCCGATCGCGCCCTGCGGCTCAAACGTCTTCTTGCTGCAAAGAATCTCGCGGCGCACCAAGTAAATCGCGCCGTTGAGCGAATAAGCCGCCGGCAGGTCCTGCCTCCGCGCGTAGCCGATCGGGCATTGCATGAACGCCGCCAGGGTTCCATCGGCGCCGAGGGACCGCGCGAGGTACGGATGCGCGTGCGTCTCGCACACGCTGACGACGGCCGGCGCGCCGCTCGAGTTCGCCAGTTCAATCGCCTCGCGAATGTCCGCAACCGTTCGAAACGGCGAGGTCGGCTGGAGCAGCATGACCCATTCCGGAACGTAACTCTCGTGCCGGCGCAGCCACTCGAGCGCATGCAGCACGACATCGATGTGCGGGGATTCGTCGCGCGACAGGTCCGCCGGACGGCAGAAGGGCGTCTCCGCCCCGTAATGACGACAAATATCTGCGATCCGCTCGCTGTCGGTCGAGACGACGACGCGATCCAGGCAGCCCGAGCCGCTCCCCGTCGTCTCCTGTGCCGCCTCAAGCGTCCACGCAATCAGCGGCTTGCCCGCCAGCGGCCGAATGTTCTTGTCGGGAATGCCCTTCGATCCGCCCCGCGCCGTGATCAACCCCAGTACTTTTCCCATCATCATCTCGACCTCACGCCGGGGCATGGCGCCCCGGCCCCTGTAACTTGTTTAATTCACTGTAGTTATCGGGAGAAAGAATGGGTGACTTGATGTGCCGTCCACTGCGTTTCGGGAGGATCAGATCGCACCAAAGTGCCGCGCGAGTTTGCCCAACAGCGCCTCAACCAGACTGTCGTAGGTGAAGCGCTGCAACACCGCCTCGCGCATGCGCGCCGTGACCGGTGCGCGGGCTTGAGCGTCTTCCAGATAGCAATCGAGCCGCGCGAATAGCTCCTCTCGACTCGTGAAACACACCGCTGCGTAATCCGCAAAAACTGCGCCCGCCACCCGGCGGAAGCCTGACGACGCCAAGTCGCGATAGTGGGCCAACTCTTCCGACGTGATTCGCATCGCGCCGGCTGATGTCGAGTCGCCAGCCGAAGGAACGCGGGCCAGGCCGCGCAAATACCGCGCCTCCGTCAGAGCTGCTGCCAATCGGGAGAAGTTCGAACGTTCAAACTCGATATCAGATGTGAGGCGCAGGCGATCCACTTCGTGCAGTACGGTCGTCACCGGTTCGTGCAGGCGGTCCAGCGGGCACGCGCGAATCAGAAAGAACCCGCCGGCGGCCAGGCCGTCGAGCAGCCGCTGGTGAACCGCGCCGGAGCCGATCACTTGCAGGTTCACGCGCGATGCCTGGTAGACGGCCCGCAACATGGCGCCGTTCTTCGCGATGCCGCAGGCGAATCGACCCAGACGCGGGTGTGACTCCCAACCTAGCCCGTAAAGGCGAAGCGTACGCCCCGTGCGCTCGCAATACTCGGCGACCCATTCAAGCGTCGACTGCCGGAAGATGAGTTCACTCAACGGATGAATGAATGTTCGCGCCAGCAGGTCCGCCGCGGCCGGATCGCTTGGCGCGATGCCCGTCGCCTCGCGCGCCTCGGGCAGCAGGAGCGTTGCCGACGGCGGAGACGCGCCGCCTCGCACCAGCGACTCGATGCGCCGCCACAACCATTCGCACAATACGCGCCCCTTTTCATGATTCATGGAGCGCGCGAGGTACTCGGCCACGAAGGCCTCCGGCGTCTGCGATTGATTCGATACATACGACACGTCGCAGCGGTGCGGGGCGAGCTCGGCTTCAGGCATCGGATCGGCCGAATAAAGGGTCGATTCGGTCGCCAGCGTCCACGCCAGCCCGCGATCCGCCGGATAGTGATACGTTTGTACAAACTGATGCAGCTCGGGTGCGATGAAGAACTCCAGATCATTCATCGACTCGCCGGCCCGCGGCGTCATCAGGTGCGGCAGCGCGTCCTGCGCCCAGCAGACGAAGGGCACGCGGTCAGGGATCAGGCCGTTCTGCCCCGCGCGGGTGTGATCGATGGCAATGACGAGATCAGGCCTGAATTCATTGACCGTTCGAGTGATCTCGAGCGGGGTCAGCAGGTCGTGATCGGTCGGCTCGATGAGCGTATGAAACCGATGGCCCCGGCGCTCGAAGGCCGTGCGGAGGTCGCGCATGACGTATTGCAGGACGGTCGTGAACCGGCTGGTCAGGCCCAGTACGCGAAGCGGCTCGCGGCGGGCCGGAGCGAAGCGCTCGGCCCAGTCGGATTTCGTTCGCTTGTCATACCATTGTCGCGCGCCTGCTACGTATGACATGGCGGCCGTGGCGCGATGCGAGGCGGTATCGCCCAGCGCGGCGAGGGCGCGTGCCTGCAAGTCGCCCGCCGCGGGGAACCCCAGGACATGCCTGGGCAGATCGCGCTGCGGGGCGCGGTCGAGCAGGGCCTTGAAGCGTTCGACACAGTCCGGCCCCATCAGCAACTCGACGCGCTCGTGACAGAGCGGCTCGATCTCATCGAGGAGATACAGCGCGGCGCCCACCGCGTCCGCATCGCGCTCGAGGACATACAGGCGCGGCGCGAAGCCGTGCAGCATCCGGCGCGTCAGGTCAAAGACACGCGAGAGCAGCAGACCGAAACGATCATCGCACAACGCGTACGGCGGGCAGGTGTGCGCGTGCGGCCCGTGCGGCAGCGTCAGGCCGAGAAGGATGCCGCGCGCATCAACAAGCAGTGAGAGGCCGCGCGGGACGCCGTCTTCTCCACGCACCAGCAGATGGTGATTGCCATCGAGCGAGCGATACAACGCTGCGCGATCCGGCAGCGCGCGCCACGCCGGCTCGAATTCCCCAAGCTGCGGCCGCGCCGCGAGAAGCTGTCGGCAGTTCCGTTCGAAGCGGTGGGCGAGCGCGCTCCACTCGACCCGCCCGGACGGTGCATGCTCGGTTTGCTTCAAAAGAGCGCGGTACTCTTCACGCTGCAACAGACCCCATCGCGCATCGGTCACGAGGTCGCGGGCCGGGCCATAAAGTCCGAGCCGAGCGAACGATAGCACTGCCTGATTCACCGCATCCGGTTGCGCCGGCAGCGCCGCCAGTGATTCGTTCAGCAGAACGTACTCCTGGCTTCGAACGGTGGATGCAGTGTGAGCAGAAGAGGTCACCTGTGCGGCTCCAGGGATCCATTCGCGCAAATTCTGCGCTCGTACGCGGGTCGCCCGATTGTTTATCGACCGACCTGGCCGCCGATCGCCGCCGGAACCTGATGATTGCGTCGATAAATCTCACATATGAACACGCACGCTCCGCTTCTCGACATCGTGATTGCCTCCTACAACCGACTCTCGCACCTTCAGCGCGCGATCGAGGCCGTCCGCGCGACGGTCGCCGCGCCGTATCGACTCCTCGTCGTCGATGGCGACTCGCCCGACGGCACGTCGAACTGGTGCCTCGCCCAACGCGACATTCATCTTATTCGTGAGGAGCGCCGCGAAGGCGCCACGCGCGCGTACAACAAGGGCTTCCGCGCCGCGACGGCCCCGTTCGTGATGTGGCTCAACGACGACGCGCGGCCGCTGCCCGGCGCGATCGATGCGGCGCTGGCGATGTTCGGTCGCGCTGATCTGTTCGACCTGGGAATGGTCGCGTTCTATCACAACGAGCGCCGCCCCTGGAATAAACTCGACACGATCGTGCACGATGGGGCCGCGTACAGCATCTACAACGTGCGCGGCTGGCCGTACGCGAACTTCGGGA
>JAANMU010001774.1_pt1 | contig 18144 bp, 11 predicted proteins | sample 7279701 | NCBI WGS metagenome assembly JAANMU01 (sample SAMN14094539, study PRJNA606508) | bioreactor metagenome | isolation source: A lab-scale SPAN reactor treating ammonium-rich wastewater day 57 | place: Ireland: Galway | collected 2017-03-13 | reverse complement strand
ATCCTGGGTGGCATCAATCTGTCGAAATTCTGTCTCGCTCGCGTGAAACCGGACCTTGTCTCGCTTGAGGCGACGGGCCTAGCATGAATTGGGAGCAGTCGCGCGGATCGATCGCCCGCCGGGCGTTTTGAATCCGCGCGAGGAGGCGCCGCCGAGCGCATGCGGCGGCGCGGGGGGTTCGCCGAAGCGCGAATCAAACCTGAACAAACAGCACGATCTCATCGCGCGCCGAGCGCGCGGTGAACGGAGCCGGTCCGCGCCGGCTTCTCGTGGAAGAGGTTCACACAAAGAGGGGGAGGATCATCATGCGGTCGCGCAATCGGAATCGGTGGATGCTTGGTCTGGCAGGATGGTTGACCGCCGCGTCGGCTGGTCTGCCAGCTGCCCGGGCGGATATCGTGAACTTCACGTTCACCAGCACGACGAACAACGCCTATAATAATCGTGCGTTTTTTCTCAATACGGGGCTTTCCGTGCAGCCCGGTGACCTGATCCGCATTCAGGGCACGGGCAGCGTCTATGTCGGCGGGGGGCAATACGTATTGAGCAATTTCGACATGGGACTTGTTTCGAACCTGAACCAGCCGTCGGTGGTGCGCGATTATCACGGCAACGGCACGAACTACACGGGCACGCCCTATCCGCTGACCGGCGAGAGCGTGCTCTTCTCGCAGGATCGCGTCAGCCTGACCGACGATCACCACCTGAACATCATCGTGACGGCGCAATCGGCCGGTAAAGTCTACATTGGGATGTTCGACAATTACTTTGCCGACAATACCGGAAGTCATCATTTCACGCTCGAAGTCATCCCCGAGCCGGCGACGGCATCGCTAAGCCTGTTCGCGGTCCTGGGCTGCCTGGCCCGCCGGCGCACAAACATTCGCCGGTAAATTGGTTAGGCGCGGGGTTGTATCCGATACTACCTTCGGAAGCGGCTTGTTTTGTGCAGGTCCGGTAGGATCGTGCATTTGAACGCGCCGTGCGCGGCTACTACAATCGGACAAGAACTCACGGCGCGTTTGGGCGAAGCCGATTGCCAAGCAGGAGCCGCGGCCCTTCAAGGAGGCCGACCGGAGGTTGGGTAGAGGCGGGGCGGGCTGTTTCGTTGACCACGGAGCGGTTTGCCTGAACTGGCGGGAAGCACAGACCCCGAGAGGACCGAGAGATATGTTTGAGCGATTTACCGACCGTGCACGCAAGGTGATGGCGCTGGCCAATCAGGAAGCGCAGCGGTTCAACCACGAATACATCGGGACGGAGCACATTCTGCTGGGCCTCGTGAAAGAGGGCAGCGGCGTCGGGGCCAACGTGCTCAAGAATCTCGAAGTGGATCTGCGCAAGGTCCGGCTGGAAGTGGAGAAGCTCGTCAAGAGCGGGCCGGACATGGTGACGATGGGCAAACTTCCGCAGACGCCCCGCGCGAAGAAGGTCATCGAGTACGCGATCGAAGAAGCAAGAAATTTGAACCACAACTACGTAGGCACCGAGCACCTGCTCCTAGGATTGCTTAGGGAGCAGGACGGCGTGGCCGCCCAGGTGCTGATGAATCTCGGCATCAAGCTCGAAGAAGTGCGGGAAGAAGTTCTCAATCTGCTGGGTGCGGGCGTGGAAAACGAAGAGAGCGGGACATCCGGACCACAGGGCGCGCCCGAGACCGGTCGCAAGGGCGGCAAGAGCCGAACTCCGGCGCTGGATTCCTTCGGGCGCGATCTGACGGAAATGGCGCGGAACAGCAAGCTCGATCCGGTCATCGGACGAGCCGCCGAGATCGAGCGCCTGCTGGTCGTGTTGTGCCGGCGATACAAGAACAACCCGGTGCTGCTGGGCGAGGCGGGCGTCGGCAAGACGGCGATCGTCGAGGGTCTGGCGCAGCGCATCGTATCGAACGACGTGCCGGAGATCCTCGCGGACAAGCGCATCGTTGTGCTGGACTTGGCGATGATGGTCGCGGGCACGAAGTACCGCGGTCAGTTTGAAGAGCGCATCAAGGCGGTGATGAATGAAGTCCGCCGGGCGCGCAATGTAATCCTGTTCATTGACGAGTTGCACACGCTGGTCGGCGCGGGCGGGGCCGAGGGCGCGATCGACGCGTCGAACGTGCTGAAGCCGGCGCTGTCGCGCGGCGAGATTCAGTGCATCGGCGCCACCACGCTTGATGAGTATCGCAAGTACATCGAAAAGGACGGCGCGCTGGAGCGCCGGTTCCAGCAGATCATCGTTGAGCCGCCCAGCCGCGAGGAGACGTTGCAGATTCTGCACGGCCTGCGCGACCGGTACGAGGCACATCATCGTGTGAAGATCGAGGACGTGGCGCTGGAGGCGGCGGTCGAACTGTCAATGCGGTATGTGCCCTCGCGCGTGCTGCCCGACAAGGCGATCGATGTGATCGACGAGGCCGGAGCGCGCGTCCGGTTGAAGGCGATGACCAAGCCCGAATCGCTGACAAAGCTGGAGGAAGAGATCAAGCGGCTGAACATCGAAAAGGACGAGAGCGTCAAGAACGCCGACTACGAGCGTGCGGCGCACCTGCGCGACCAGTCCATCACGCTTGCCGCCGAGAAGGAACGGATGGAGAAGGAGTGGCACGAGCGGCGAAACGAGATTGACGGCATCGTCGATGAGGAAGTTGTCGCCGAAGTGGTCAGCAAGATGACCGGTGTTCCGCTGAAGCGCCTGGAAAAAGAAGAAGCCGAACGGTTGCTGGAGCTGGAGACCGAGCTGCACAAGCGCGTCATCAGCCAGGAAGAGGCGATCAGTGCTGTGTCGCGAAGCGTTCGCCGCTCGCGCAGCGGCTTGAAGGATCCGAATCGGCCAATGGGCAGCTTCATCTTCATCGGCCCGTCGGGCGTCGGAAAGACGCTGCTGGCCAAGAGCCTCGCCGAGTTCATGTTCGGTGCGGAAGAGGCGCTCATCACCATCGACATGTCGGAGTACATGGAGAAGCACAACGTCAGCCGGTTGATCGGCGCGCCGCCGGGCTACGTCGGCTACGAAGAGGGCGGGCAGCTCACCGAGCGCATCCGCCGCCGGCCGTACGCCGTCGTGCTGCTTGATGAGATCGAGAAGGCGCACCCCGACGTGTTCAACATGCTGTTGCAGATCATGGAAGAGGGCCGCCTGACGGATTCGTTCGGCCGGCATGTGGACTTCCGCAACACCGTGCTGATCATGACGAGCAACATCGGGGCCGACAAGATCACGCACCAGACAACGTTTGGCTTCGAGAAGCGCGACGAGAACATCACGTACGAGAAGATGCGCAACACGCTCAAGAGCGAGCTGGACAACTACTTCCGGCCCGAGTTCCTGAACCGCGTGGACGAAGTGGTTGTCTTCCACAAGCTCGGCCACAAGGACCTCGTCCGCATCGTGGACCTTGAACTGAACAAGGTCTCGAAACGGCTGAAGGAGCACGGCCTCGTGATGGAGCTGACTGAGGAAGCTCGCGAGCTGCTGCTGGAGCGCGGGACTGACGAGAAGTTCGGCGCTCGGCCGCTTCGCCGCGCGATCGAGCAGCAGTTGGAAGATCCTCTTAGCGAGGGCCTGCTGCGCGGTCACTTCCGCGGCAAGGCAAAAATCGTCGTCGGCGTCGAGAGCGGCGAAGACGGCAAGAAGAAGCTGAAGTTCGAAGGCGTGGACGCGGTGAAGCCCAAGGAGCCGGAGTTGGCCGGCGCCGGCGCGGGCGAGAGCACGTAACGCCGCGGACCGATGCGTTGACGAATCAAATGATTCACCCGCCCCGCGAGCGATCCTCGCGGGGCTTTTTATTGCGCGCCGGCGCAAGCATCCGCATTTGACGACTTCATCGTGGCGGCGTAATCTTCGGAGCTATGAGCACGCGCGAGACCTTGCGAACCTACCTGTTCGGGACGCTGATCCCGACGCCTGCGGAGAGCTGGCCGGGGGATGAAGCGGATCTGTTCGAGGCTGGGATGGACTCCCTGCGCGTGATGCAGCTGCTCGTCTTCGTCGAGGACAAGCTGGGGGTGAACCTGCCCGATCACGAGGTGACGCCGGAGCGGATTGGCACCGTCGCGGCCCTGGTCGGCTGGATCGAGTCGCACAAGAAGTCGCGCTGACGCCGAAGGTCCGTTCGGCGATAATCCCATCGGATGACCCAAACGCTTTTCACGTTATTGAAATCCGCTGCTTCGCGGCATGGGGACCAGCCCGCGGTCTGCTACGAGGGCCGAACGCTGACGTACGCGGCCTTGCTCGATTCGGCGAGTCGGCTGGCGTCGACGCTGGCGGAACAGGGCGCGGGGCCGGGCGAGCAGGTCGCGTTCTGCTTTCGCAAGAGCATCGATGCGATCGTGACGATGTTCGCGCTGATCCGCACGGGCGCGTGTTACGTGCCGTTGGATCCGGCATGGCCGGCCGAGCGGTGCGCGATGATCTGTGAGGACGCGTCGATCCGGCTCTGGACGGGCAGCGCGCCGCCGGCGGCGGGCATCGGCGGGATCGCGCGGGCGGTTTGCACGAGCCTGACGGGTGCGGGCAGCGCGTCTGGAAGCGGCGCAGCGATTGAAGCCGGGGGCCGGTCAAGCGGCGCGCCACAAAGTGTCTCCGTTATGACACTCTCCGACGCGATGCAGTCCGCGCCGCCGGCGTGGGCTCCGCGCGAGCCGGCGGGGGGCATCGCCAATCTGCTGTTCACCTCCGGCTCGACGGGGCGTCCCAAGGGGGTGCAGATCACGACGTTGAGCCTGCTGCACTATTCGCAGTGGGTCGTCGATTTCTTCAGACTGACGGCCGAAGACCGCGTGGCCAATCACGCGCCGTACAACTTTGACCTTTCCACGTTGGACATTTTCGCGGCCGTTCGAGCCGGCGCGGCGATGGTCCCGGTGCCCGAGAAGCTGAAGATGTTTCCGTACCAGTTGGCGAAGTACATTGCCGACGAGCGGATCACGACGTGGTACTCCGTGCCGTCGGCGCTGATCATGATGCAGCTTCGCGGCAAGTTGCGCGAGCACGATCTGTCGGCGCTGCGGCACGTGATCTTCGCCGGCGAGGTGATGCCCAAGCCGGCGCTGAAGGAGCTGGCGGCCGACCTGCCGCCCGTGACGCTGACTAATCTGTACGGCCCGACGGAGACAAATGTCTGTACATACCATCCGTGCACGCCGGCCGATCTCGCCGACGAGGGACCGGTGCCGATCGGCCGCCCGATCACTGACACGCGCGTGTGGATCGTTGATGACGCGATGCGGCCCGTTCCGGCGGGTGAAGCGGGCGAGCTTCTGGTGGCCGGGCCGACCGTGACGACGGGTTACTTCGGCGATGCGATGAAGACGGCCGAGCGGCTGGTCCCCGCGCCGGCGGGCGACGGCATGGCCTATCGCACGGGGGATCGCGTCCGCGCACGGGCGGACGGTGTGCTGGTGTTCGAGGGCCGGATCGATCGGATGATCAAGGCGCGCGGCCATCGCATCGAACCGGGCGAGATCGAAGCGGCGCTCGCGAAGCATCCGGCGGTGAAAGAGGCGGCGGTCGTGCCGATTCCCGACCCGGTGTTCGGCAATCGGATCAAAGCGTGCCTCGCGCCGCGCGACGGGGCGTCGCTGGTGGAGGCGGATCTGGCGGCGTTCTGCAAGACGCACCTCCCGCCGTACATGCTGCCCGACATCTGGGCGTTTTATCCCGCGCTGCCGCGCACCGATCGCGAGAAGATTGATTTGCAGCAGTTGATGTCGACGAGCGCGTGATGAAAAAAAAGCCGACGGATCGAAGTCCGTCGGCCTTGTGTCCGAGTGGTTCTTATTGTTACCGCGTCGCGCGAGATCATCGGTCCGGCCCGGCACGGCTCTGTGATCGCTTACGCGCTGCCCACGCTCTGCGGGCTTGATTTCTCTTCGATCATGACGGCCTTGCGCGAGAGCTTCACGCGGCCGGTGTCGTCGATCAGAATGACCTTTACGCGCATCTCGTCGCCGATCTTGCAGACGTCGGAGACTTTCTGTACGTAGCCGTCGGAGAGTTCGCTGATGTGGCAGAGGCCGTCGAGGCCGGGCGCCACTTCGATGAACGCGCCGAATTCCTTGATCGAGGTGACGCGACCGGTATAGATCTTGCCGAGCTTGACGCCTTCGGAGATCTGCTCGATGGCTTCGTAGGCGGCGCGAGCCGAATCGGCGTTGACGCTGGAAATGAAGACCGTGCCGTCGTCCTGGATGTCGATCGTGGCGCCGGTGTTGGCTTCGAGGGCTTTGATGCCCTTGCCGCCGGGGCCGATGATCTTGCCGATCTTGTCCTGGTGTACCTTGATCGAGAGGAGGCGCGGAGCGTAGTTGCTGATGTCGGCACGGGGGGCGGGCAGGGCCTTGAGCATCTCCTTGAGAATCTTCAGCCGAGCCTTTTTCGCCAGCTCGAGCACTTCCACGATCTGCGCCTGGCTGATCTCGCGGGTCTTGAGGTCGAGCTGGACGGCCGTGATGCCGACCTGGCTGCCAGAGACCTTGAAGTCCATATCGCCGAAGTGGTCTTCCTCGCCCATGATGTCAACGAGTAATTTGTAGCGATTGTCGTCATGCACCATGCCGATGCTGATGCCGGCGACCGGGTGGCGGATCGGCACACCGGCGTCCATGAGGGCGAGGGTGCCGCCGCAGACGCTGGCCATGCTGCTGGAGCCGTTGGACTCCATGATGTCGCTGACAAGTCGAATGGTGTACGGGAACTTGTCGGGCGTGGGCAGGACGGCCTGGAGGCTGCGCTCGGCGAGATTGCCGTGGCCGATTTCGCGGCGACTGACGGCGCCGATGCGCTTGGCCTCGCCGGTGCAGAACGGCGGGAAGTTGTAGTGCAGCATGAACTTCTTGCTGTATTCCTCGATCAAGTCGTCGACCATCTGCTCGTCGCGGCTGGTGCCGAGCGTCGTCACGACCAGGGCTTGCGTCTCGCCGCGGGTGAACAGGGCCGAGCCGTGCGTTCGCGGCAGGACGCCGACTTCGCACGTGATCTGGCGGATGTCCTCGACGCCGCGGCCGTCGGAACGCACGCCCTCATCGAGCACACCCATGTGGAACAGGCGCTCCTCGATTTTCTGCAATTCGTTGATGACATCGTTCTTGGTATAGAGCAGCTTCTTCGCAGCGGCTTCGTCCTCGGGGATGAGGGCAGCGACGACCTTTTCATAAACGGCTTTGACGCCGGCCTTGCGGTCTTCCTTCTTGGCGGCGCGGCGGGCGTTCTTGAGGTCAAACTGCTCGCAGAGCTTCGCGACCTTGTCGGGCAGCGACGCATCCTTCTCGGGCGGGGTCCACTCCTTGGCGCGGCCGACCTTCTGGCCCAGCTCCTGGATCAGCGCGACGATTTTCTTCGCGTGTTCGTGGCCGAAAGCGATGGCGTCGGCGACGTCCTTCTCGGGAAGTTCGTTGGCGGCGACTTCGATCATGTTGACGCCGTAGCGATGGACGGCGAGGACCACTTCGATATCGCTGACGGCCCGCTCGGCGATGGTGGGGTTGATGACCCATTGGCCGTCGACCCGACCGACGCGAACGCCAGCGACCGGTCCGTCAAAGGGGATGTTGCTGACCATGAGGGCGGCGGACGCGCCGGACATGGCGAGCACGTCGGCGTCGTTCTCCTGGTCGGAGGAGAGGACCATGGCCTGAATCTGGACTTCGTTCATGAATCCGTCGGGAAAGAGCGGGCGGAGCGGCCGGTCGGTGAGCCGCATGGTGAGGATTTCCTTCTGGGTCGGCCGGGCCTCGCGTTTGAAGAAGCCGCCGGGGAACTTGCCCGCGGCGTACATCTTCTCGCGATAGTCGATGGTGAGGGGGAAGAAGTCGATTCCCTCGCGGGGTTTGTCCATCACGGCGGTGCAAAGAACGACCGTGTCGCCGTAGGTAACCGTGACCGCGCCGGAAGCCAGCTTGGCCAGCTTGCCGGTCTCGAACTTCATGATTCGTCCGCCGATTTCCGCTTCAACGCTGTGCATCGTCATGGTAAGTTGCCTTTTCCTCTTTTCCGTCGTTCTGATTTTCTTTTTGTCTATTTCTGTGAAGGGCGCGGGATCGCCGCCGCCGCGGTCGGCAAGACGCGCCGGCGCGCAATCATTGCGGCGCGCGGCGCGCAGGAGCCGATGCGGTTCCCAGCTTCCGGAAACGGCCGAATCCGGCCGACAAGAAATGGAAAGCGATAAGGAATGCGGAGCGCCGTCGCTCCGTCGTGCCGATTACTTTCGCAGACCCAGTGTGTCAATGATCTTCTGATAGCGCTCGCGGTCAGTACGCGCGAGGAACTTCTGCAGGCTCGAGCGCGCCCCGACCATCTTCAGCAAACCACGGCGCGAGTCGTGATCCTTGCGGTGCGTCTTGAGGTGTTCCGTCAATTGCTCGATGCGGCTGGTCAACAGGGCAATCTGCACTTCCGGCGAGCCGGTGTCCTTCTCGTGGCGACGATGATTGTGCACCAGTCGCGTCTTACTTTCAGCCGTCAATGACATGCCAGATACAACTCCAGATTTCCAATCACCATTCAGGGAAGACGACGGGCCGCAGGCCCCTTGGGCTGGTTTCCGTTTCTGTCTTGTCCGTTTCCTATTACGCTGAAATTACGATAACCGCCCGGCAGCATTCCTGCAAGGATGTCCTCCAAGCCGCCGGCGAACGACGCTCCCAGGCCTTCCTTGCGTTGTAACCTATTGATTAGTCGAATTTTAGGCGCTACTCGACCTCGATGAACTCGCCTCCTAGCAGCTTGCAGGCGGTCTCCAGCAGCTTATCGAGGCTGAAAGGCTTGCTTAGGTACTCGTTTACGCCCAAGTGGCGGGCATACAGCTCGTGACGCTTGCCTTCGTTGGCCGTGATCATGATGACGTAGGGCCGTGTATTGGATTCGTGTCCCGGCTTGAGCGTCTCCATCACGAGGAACCCGCTTCGTTTGGGCATCATCATGTCCAGCACGATGAGATCGGGATCGAAGCGCTTGGCGAAGTCGAGGGCCTTGTTGCCGTCGTTGGCGGTGGTCACCTTCGCACCGGCCTGCTCGAAGGCGATGCGAACGGTTTGCAGGATTTCGGGATCGTCGTCGACAACGAGAACGGATTTCCCATCGAGTCTTGCCGGCATGGTGATTCTCCAACCCCCGATCGACGACGTCCCGCCTGCGCCGCCCTTGCCCGTCGTTTCACAAATTCGCCGAAAAAGTATAGGATGCTCCCTGTCCGTGAGCAACCCCGATTCCTCGGCATGATCCGCCTACGGCCCGCATTACGATTGTTCGATCCGGCCCATTTCCGGCCCTTGTCGCGGATCGCGTGGCGTGTCGTCGGATCATTCTTGCTGGCGGCGAATCTGACCCTTTGTGCCGGCTGCCCCTCGCTCGAGCCGCTGCCGACCAAGGCCGCCATCTCCGAACAGACGGAAGGACGCACGCATCAGCCCTATCTCCTCTATGTCCCAAGCCGCTATACCGATTCGCGCCCCTGGCCGCTTCTGATCCTTTGTCACGGGACCTGGCCCTACGACACGCCGACGCTTCAGATGCAGGAATGGGCGACGTTCTGCGAGACGAACGGGATCATCGTCGCCGCGCCACAACTGGAAGGGACAAAGGGTGACTTTCCGCCACCGCCGGAGAAACAGATCGCGTTGCAGCAACGGGACGAGCAGACCATCCTCGGCGTCGTCGCGGCGATGAAGCAGCGTTATCGCATCGCCGAGGAGCAGGTGTTCATGACCGGCTGGTCGGCCGGGGCGTTCTCGATTCTCTACACGGGCATCAAGAACGCCGACGTGTTTCGGGCGCTGGCGGTGCGGCAGGGTTCCTTCGACGCCCGGTACTTCGCCGACATTCCCGAGGAGTCTTTCGACCCGTGGCAGCCGATCAAGGTGATCTACGGTACGACCGACGTGCTGCGCGATCAGACGCTCGCGTGCATCGCATGGCTGCGTGACCAGAAGATGTTTGTGTCCGCCGAAGAGATTCCCGGCACGCACCGGCGGATCGAGCCTTCGGTTGTCTGGCGATACTTTAAGGAAGTGATGCGCGAACGGCTCTGGGTGCGGATTCGCGCGCGGCCGGTGGATGAAGGCGATCCGCTGACGGTGCGATTCGAGTTGGACGCGATTCCAGAGGTGACGCGGCAGCGGTGGTACTTCTCGGAGACCGACGATACGACCGAGGCGACGCCTGTGCGAACGTTCCCGCGACCGGGGAAGTACAAGATCGCGGTCAACGTGGCGCTGAAGAATCGCAAGAGCTACACGCGCACGCGGACGATCGAGGTCGGCCCGCAGCTGCGTTAGAACGGATTGCGCACTCGTGTTTTCAGATTAACCGAGCCGCGACCGCAAGGGATCGGGTTCTGCTTGTCAGACGGCGATCCATCAAAGCACACAGCGCGCTAATCCTTCAACGAGAACGGCGTGAAATCCGTCGCGCGGTCGTAGTAGTCTTCGCCTTCGGCGCGTTTGACCGCACCGACGACGAGGTAGGTGATCGGCGTGAAGAGCGCCTCGATGCCGACCTTGAACGCCCAGTTGAACGCCATCACCCGTCCCATGCTGTCGTGGCCGCTCCAGACGCCGTAAAACGCCAGCGGATAAAAAATGGCGCTGTCAACGCCCTGTCCGGCAAAGGTCGAGCCGATGGTGCGCATCCAGAGGAACCGGCCGCGCGTCCAGACTTTCATCTTCGCGAGGACATAGCTGTTCACAAAGTCGCCCGCCCAGAAGGCCATGATGGATGCCGTCACAATGCGCCAGCCGGGTCCGAAGACGGTCTCAATCGCCGGTTGAATCACCGCGTTGAACGGCTTGCCGGGATAGACCGGCAGGCGGATGACGACCTGCGCCATGATGACGTAAAAGATCATCGCGCCGAAGCCGGCCCAGATGACCTTTCGCGCGCGGGCGTAGCCGTACACCTCGGTGAGGACGTCGCCGAAGATGTAGGAGATGGGGAAGAAGATGTTTCCTGCGCCGAAGACCACAGCGCCGAGCAGGGGCAGGTGCACTTCGCAGACCTTGCCCGGTCCGATCATGTTCGAGCAGAGCAGGACGGTGACGAACGCCGCCATCAGCAGTTCGTAGTAGCGGTAAGCGCGGCGCGGGGCGGTGGTTGGAGTCGCGTGAGCTTGCACGTGCGGGTTCATGGTTTCGGCGGATGCTACCGCGCAACCGCGTCGCCCGTCACGGTCAATTCCTCGGGCGTCGGAAGGTCCAGCCCCTTGAGTTGCTCGAGGATTGTCTTGCGATCGCCCACGAGAACCATCAAGGCGTTGTCGACCGGCAGCGCCGGACCGGCCAGCGCATTGAGCGCAGCCGCGTCAGCCTTGCTTAACGCCGCAAGGTCCGCGCCGATGGTGCTGAACGGCAGCCCGTTTCGCTCGAGTTCGACGGCCGTCGCGAGGACGCCGCCCAGCCCCTGAAACGCCTGCACGTATTCGACGCGGTTGGTCTCGCGGGCCTTGCCGGCTTCGTCGGCGGAGATGTCGCCGCCTCGGATGCGTTTGAACTCGGCGAGGAACTCACGAATGGACTCGCCGGTGTGCTCGGCCTGCACGTCGCTCGACGCAGTGAAGTAGCCCATGCCCGGCGTCATCACGAAGCGCGAGCCCGCACCGTAGGTGAAGCCCCTGGCCTCGCGCAGGTTCTGGTTCAACCGGCTCGTGAAGCTGCCGCCGAGGATGGTGTTGATCAGGTCGGCGTTGATGCGATTTGCGTCGCCGTAGGCCATGCCTGGCATGTAGAAGCGAATGACCGTCTGCACGGCGCCGGGCTTGTCGATCAGCGCGATGCGCAGGTTCCTCTTCGGGGCGGGCGGGGCCTTGGTGTCGCGCACGACCATCTCCAGGTCGTGGACCCCCGCGCCGGACCGCTCCCAGTGCCCCAGGGCCTTGTCGAGCGACGTACGGGCCTGATCGACGGTCAAATCACCGGCGATGAACAGCACGGCCCGGTCGGGCCGCAGGTACTCGTGCCAGGCGTCTTTGATCTCGGCGAGTTGCAAGTCGGTGACGGTCTTCACGGTGCCCTCGACGGGGCGGCCGTAGGGGTGATCGTCGCCGAAGAAGGCGCGGAGGCCGACGCGCGAGGCGACGGCGGTGGGGCGGTCTTCGAGCTGCTTGAGGCCTTCGAGGTGAAGCGCTCGAACGCGCGACCACTCCTTGTCATCGAAGCGGGGCCGCAGGATGGCGTCGGCGTAGAGGGCCAGGGCCGGGTCGAGGTTGCGTCGAAGAACGGAGAGGTTGATGGTGATGGTTTCCTGCCCCGCGGAGGCGGAGAAGGTCGCGCCGAGCTGGGCGAGGGCATCGGAGAACGCGAGCGCGTCGCAGCACCCCGGTGCGCCGGGCTCGCCGGCGCCTTCGTCGAGCATGGAGGCCATCAGGTAGGCGCGGCCGGCCATGTGCGGATCGTCGATGCAGGCGCCGCCGCGAATCATGAGCGAAGCCGAGACGAGCGGCAGTTCGGATCTCGGCCAGAGGCGCACCTCCAGCCCGTTGGAGAGTTTGAACACCTCCGGCATCGGCGGGGCGAAATCCTTCGCGGCCAGCGCGTCGGGCTTCTTTTCCCGTGGCGAGGGCGACTCCGGAGTTTCCGGCAGGACATGCATGACGAGCCGCTTGTCGGCCGTGATGACTTTTTTCGACCAGTCTCGCACGGCGGCGGTCGTGGCGGTGCGATAGCGGTCGAGGTCGCGCTGGAAGGAGTTGGGCTCGCCCCAGGCGAATTGGTATTGGTTGAGGCGATCCGCCTTGGCGAGGATCGATTGCAGGCCGGTGAGCATGCCGAATTCGATGCGCGTTTTCTGCCGCTCAAGTTCCTCCTCGGTCGGGCCTTTGGCGAGAAACTCGGCGAGGACTTCATCGGCAGCGGCTTCGATCTTTTCCAGCGGCACGTCGGGCTTCGCCGTGATCTCCACCTGAAAGAGCGATTGCAGGATGTTGGAATTCTGCACGGCCGACACGTCGGTCGCGATCTGGTCGTCGTAGACGAGGCGCTTGTAGAGCCGGCTGCTCTTGCCTTCGGCGAGCACGGCGGCGGCGAGATCCATCTCCGCGTCGCCGGGTCCGAAGTGCGGCGGGCTGTGATAGACGTATGTCACGCGGGGAAACTGCACCTGGTCCGTGTACGTCACGCGGCGAACGCCTTCGAGCGCGGCGGGTTCGGCCTTCGCATGGACGGGCTGGGCATCGCGCGGCAGCGTGCCGAAGAGCTTGTCAATCAGCGGCTTGAGCTGCTTGGGGTCGAAATCGCCGGCGACGACGAGCGAGGCATTGTTGGGGACGTAGAACCGCGCGAAAAAGTTTTTCACGTCCTGCACGGTCGCGGCCTGCAGGTCTTCGTGTGTGCCGATGACGCTGATGTGATAGGGGTGGCCCGGCGGATACATCAGCTCGGTGATCTTCAGGTCGGCCTTGCCGTAAGGTTGCATCTCGCTGGTCTGACGGCGCTCGTTGCGGACAACCTCTCGTTGCTTGTCGAGCTTATCCTGCGTCGTTTCCTTGCCGAGGTCTTCGAGCCGGTCGGCGTCGAGCCAGAGCAGCGTGGGGAGCAGGCTCGACGGGCCGAATGAGAAGTAATTCGTCCGATCGTTGGAGGTGCTGGCGTTGTTGAAGCCGCCGCCGGACTCCATCAGCACGTCAAATTCCGACCCCGGCACACGCCGCGTTCCCATGAACATGAGATGCTCGAACAAATGCGCGAACCCCGAGCGGCCGGGCGACTCGTCCTTCGAACCGACGTAGTACCAGATGTTGATGCAGGCGACCGGCAACGAGTGGTCCTCGTGCAGGATGACGGTCATGCCGTTGTCGAGTTGATATTTCTCGCAGGGCACGTCCTGGGCGCGCGTCGTCGCGGAGAAAAGAACACACAGCGAGGAAGCAAGAAGCAGCTTTTTCATGGAAGCACCCCAAAATGCTCTGACTAACAGAACGGAAGCCGACGGATTGCGATCCGCCGGCTTCGAAGGATTCGTCAAGAAACACGTCAATGCCGCCAGCGCAATCTACGCCAACGGCACGAAGATCAATAGTCGTCGATCCCGCCGCCGAAGCTCCCGCCGCCACCGCCACCGCCTCGGCGAGGCTGGTCGCCCTTCATGGACTGGTAGCAGTCGCGGCAATAGACCGGTCGGCCTTCCATCGGCTTGAACGGTACCTGCGTCGATTGGCCGCAATTGGAGCACGTGGCTGTGTGCATTTCGCGCGGGCCGCGCGAGCCGCCGCCTCCCCCACCGCCACCGCCAGAGCGCCCGCGGCCGCCGCCGCCACCTCCGCCACCTCCGCCGTGACCCCCCCTGCGATGTCCACCGCCACCGCCGCCACCACCCGGGCCGGCTGCCTTGCGTTTTTCGCGGCATTCGCGGCAGCGGCGCGGCTCATTGGTAAAACCGCGCTCGGCATAGCGCATCTGATCTTCGGCGGAGTGGACGAAATCCGCGCCGCAATCGGCGCACGTGATGGTCTTGTCGGCGAACTCCATGGATCAACCTCGCTGGATCGGGGAAAGGGGAGGATCTGCACCGCCGCGGCCCGTCTGGTCCGGTGTCAACGATGCGTGGGGAATGCGTCTCCTGTGTGGCCGGCGCCGAAACCATCCGGCTGCGCGGGGGGTCAGCCGCTGTGAGTACTTTCGCAGCATGCAAATCGCAACCGATGCCGCGGGCGATGTCAAGCAAGCTCACCCGATCCCCCGGTTCACCGGCCTGTCCCGATCACGGGCCCCTGGAGCGCCGGTCGACCGCGCAGCGTCGGATCACCGCCCAGCCCCGGCATCGGGCGCTTCCGCCACTTGTCGTCGTGATCGGTGTGCCGGCTGGTCAGTTCAACCGGCTGGCCGTCGATGAAGAGGGCAACAACCTGGTTCGACGCCTGCAATGGGGAGTCGGTCGAGATGAACAGGTTGGCCATCTTGCCCGGCTCCAGCGAGCCGAGGCGATCGTCCACGCCGAGGATGCGCGCCGCATCGAGCGTGATGGCTTGCACGGCACGCGCCTCGTCCAGACCGTGCGCGACGCTCATGCCGGCTTCGATGCCGACGTGCTTGGCCAGCGGGGCTTCGCCGGTGCCGAAACAGAATCGCACGCCGGCGCGAGCCAGCTCGGCCGCGTTGCGATAGGAACTGTCCCACGGGTCGAATTCGCCGGGGTAGTGCGTCATCGCGCCGCGGAGAATCACATCGACCTTCTTCTCCGCCAGCTCGTCGGCCACTTTCCACGCATCCTGCCCGCCGACGATGATCGGCCGCAGTCCGTATCGCTCGGCGAACTTCAATGCTTCGCGGGTTTGCTTGTGGCTGTTGGCGGCGAAGAACACCGGCTTGCGACCGTCCATGATGGGGATCATCGCGTCGAGCAGGCGGTCCCATGCAGCGCGATTGCCGTTCGTGCCACTGCTTGAAGCAGTAGTACCCGCAGCGGTGTTGGAGCCGGGCGATGACATGCGAGCGGCGGCGTAGGTCTTCGCCTTGCGGAAGAAGTCCTCAATGCGGGCCATTTCTTCGCGGGCCGCCTTCGTCGCTTCCTCGATGCGATCCGAGGGCGTATCGTCGCGCCAGCGGTCGGGCAGCGAGGGCAGGCTCACGACCTGCCCGACGTACGGCTCGATTATGGCTTCGGGCATCGACCAGCCGGTGAGCTTGACGAGGCCGGCCTGGCCGCTGACGCGCCCGCCGCCGGGCATGACCATCGCATTCGTGACGCCTTCGCATCGTGTCACATTAATGGCAGCGGCGAACGGGTTGTAGGCCGAGAGCGCCATCAGATCGGGCTGGAATTCGGCGATCTCGCTCTCGTCCACCGTGGCGGCGATCATGCCGATCTCGTGCAGGCCCATGTTGGTTTCGGCGTTGATCAGGCCGGGCCAGACGTGCAGACCCTTGCCGTCGATGAAGACCGTTTCGGGATTGGGGTTCTGCTCGGCCCAGGGCGCGACGAGAAAGATGTCGCCGTCGGCCATGGCGACGAGGGCGTTTTCAATCGGCGGCCCGCTGATGGGGTGCGCGGTCACGCCGGTGATCCAGTACAGACCCATGTGCGAATAGGGGATGTTCAACGGCTCGCGCTGCGTGGGGAGGCTTGAGGCTTGAGATTTGGGGCTTGAGTACGCCGCTGGGCCGGCGCCGCCCACCGAGCTCGCGGCGTCCTCCGCGCCACGGCTTGAAGTCGTGGCACCATTTGGAGCGAAATCGCGGTGCTGGAAGTACACCTCGCCGTCGATCAGCGTCATCACGCACTTGGCCCGGGTGTCGAGGGGATGGCCGTCGAAGATGGCGAGGTCGCCGAGCTTGCCGACTTCGAGCGAGCCGACTTTGTCGGCAACGCCGAGCTGCATCGCTCCGTTGAGCGTCACGAGTTTCATGCAATCGTTGGGCGACAGGCCTCCGAATCGCAGCGACTTGGCCGCTTCGAGATTGAGATGGCGCACGACCTCGGCGGAATCGGAATTCACCGTCGCGTTCACCCCGCCTTGTGTCATTCGCGCGGCATTGAACGGCGTCGCATCGTAGGCCTCGATCTTGTAGGCCCACCAATCGGAAAAAGTGCTCGCGCCGCAGCCATGCCGCCGCATCTCGGGGATGACCCGGTAGCCTTCAAGAATGTGCTGCAAGACGGCAATACGGAAGCCGTAGTCCTCGGCCATCGCCAGCAGCCGAAGAACTTCATCGGCGCGGTAGCAGTGGCAATGCACCCAGATGAGACCGTCGTGAATGGCGGCGAGCGCTTCGAGCCGCAGATCGCGCCGCGGGGGGCGTGGGTCCTGCCCGGCCTGTTTCTGCTCGCGCCATGCATCCCACTCGCGTTTGTACTCCAGCGCCGCGTCGAAGCTGCGCCGAAAGACTGCTTCGACGCCCATGCGCGAGTTCGGAAAACGCGTGCCGCGCGTGCCCCAGTTCGATTGCTTGACGTTCTCGCCCAGCGCGAACTTCACGGTGCGCGGGGCAGGCTCGAATCGCCACTCCGCCGCGGGCTTGCCGTACTTCAGCCGCAGCACGACGTTCTGCCCGCCGATCGTATTGGCCGAGCCGTGCATCGTGTGGATCATCGTCACGCCACCGGCCAGCGCGCGAAACGCCGCCACGTCGCGATGGTTGACGATGTCACCGATGCGCACTTCGGGCGTCACCGAAAGCGTGCCTTCGTTCAGTCCGCCCTCGCTGCACATGTGCGAGTGGCAGTCGATGATGCCGGGGCTGATGAAGTAACCCGACAGATCGAGCGTCGCCGCGCCGGCCGGAGCGGATAGATTCTTGCCGATTGCTTTGATGATGCCGTTCTCGACGAGGAGGTCCGTCTGCGGTTGATCGCTGTTCGTGATCGTGAGCAGCGTCGCGTTGCGCAGCAGCACGTTGCCGCCGGTCTGCGTCGCCGGTTTGCGGTCGGCTTCGATCTCCACCGCGAACGTAGGCGGTGCCGGCTGCGAGGTCGGCGCGCTGGTGGGTTGTGACGCGGCTTGCGTTGCGGGGGTGGCATGCCCACGGCCTTCGACGGCCATGTTCGCGTTGGACGGCTGCGATTCCGGCGCGCTGGTTGGCTGGGACGTGGGCTCCTTCTCCGGCAGCGCCGAGGCGTCGATCGTGAAGCGCTTGCCCTCGACAAACACCCAGCGCGTCTTCGCCTTTTCGTCCTTAATGGGCTTGTTCATCACGACGAGGTTTGCGAGCCTGCCGGGCGAGATCTCGCCGAGTTGATCACCGACGCCGAGCAGGCCGGCTGCGTTCGTCGTGAGCGACGCCAGCGCGACGTCTTCGGGCAGGCCGCGCTCGATGGCTTTGCGCAGGTTGGCGTGAAAATCGCCAAGCGACTTCATTTCAAACGTGCCGATGGCGAAGGGGATGCTGGCTTCGTGCAGCCGCAGGGCGTTATCCACTTCCTCGCCCCAGAGCCGCTTTCGCTCGTCCGTGACGCGCTTCGGCTCAAACGGCTGCTTCTCCCATTCGTCGTCGAAGATCGGCGAGTATTCATCGCGCGGCCTGGGCTTGTCGGCCTCCTTCGCCTTGTCGGCGTCGGCCGATTTCTCGCCATCGGGTGACTCATCGACCGTGCCAGGTTGATCGCCGCCGCGATCACTTCTTGAACAGCCGCGTCGACCACCAAAACCGCCCGGGCCACCACGTCGGCCGCCGCGACCGCCCCGCGCGCCGCGATCGTCCTTCTCTCCCGGCGCCTTCGGCTCCTTCGACCAGT
>JAANMU010001769.1_pt1 | contig 18170 bp, 16 predicted proteins | sample 7279701 | NCBI WGS metagenome assembly JAANMU01 (sample SAMN14094539, study PRJNA606508) | bioreactor metagenome | isolation source: A lab-scale SPAN reactor treating ammonium-rich wastewater day 57 | place: Ireland: Galway | collected 2017-03-13 | reverse complement strand
GACAATCTCACGCGTTTTGCGCGCGACGCGCCACGAAAATGAGCCGACATCCAACGTGACGAATATCACGTGCGCGTCGCATGCCGACCATCCGTCGGCCGAAAGGCGCCGCACGCGGACGGTGGCACGCTGCCTGCGACTGGATACGCGAGTCGACGTGGTCGACCGACGTCCCCAATCACTCATCGGGAGCTGAACAGATGAAGATCCGCAAGCAACTTCAACAGGGTTTCACCCTCATCGAACTGATGATCGTCGTGGCGATCATCGGCATTCTGGCGGCGGTGGCGCTGCCGGCGTATCAGGACTATACGATCCGAGCAAAGATCAGCGAGGTGGTTTCGATGGCCGCGCCCGCGAAGCTGGCGGTGGCAGAGACTGCGTCGTCGCTCAGCGGGCTTTCAGCTGTCACGGCAGCGAATAGCGGCTACTCGTTCCCGGGTGCCACGAAGTACGTTAGCGGTGTCACGATCGCTGACACTACAGGGGTTGTGACGGTGACGTCGACGGTGCCTTCCGCCACGGGCAATATCGTATTGACGCCGACCGCGGTTGGGAGTACGGGCCAGCTCACTTGGGCCTGCACTACCACCATCTCGCCGAAGTACGTTCCGGCCGAGTGCCGCGGCACCTGATTAGCAACCGGCCCGTCGAGCCACTTCCGGGGGGCTCGGCTGACACGGGATTCGAGAGGGGCGCGATAGCATCGCGGCCCCTCGGTTGTTTGTGCAGCGAGGTGCCCGATCGTGAACAGAGCCATGGCCGCGGGTCACTCCGAGCTCTCGCGTTCATCGTCATTGCCGGCGATGCGGCCTGATCGGCTTCACGCTGGATTCGCCTCGCGCCGCCTCGCATACTTTCTGATGATTGCCGCGCTCGCACTGGTCTCGACGCTGCCACTGCTCAACTGGCTGAAGGACGCGACCTGGCACGATCAACAGCGCATCGGACAGATGCTCGCGATGGCGCTCGTTGTCCTTGCCGCGACGATTATTTTCGGGCCTGGCCGCCTTCGCCCGCCGCTGCTGCTCGCCACAGGACGGCGCCGCATGATGGCCTTGGTGATTGCTGCCGGCATCACCTCTGCGTGCTTCGCGCGTCAACCGCTTTGGGGATTCACCGAGGTGGCGTTGGGCGTGGGAAGCCTCGGCATGGCCTGGCTCGTCGCGGTTATCCGCCGGCTGCACGGGCCCCTTGTTGATCGCATACTCACGGCGGCGCTGTTCTTCACCTGCGCAGGGCTGATGGCCCGCTTCGTGGCTGCCTATCTTGCAGCGATTGCCGGCAGTGGGAGTTCGCTGAACACTTGGTTTCTGGTCGATGGCTTCTCGAATCCCCGGTTCTACGGTCAGTTCCTGACTCTGGCACTGCCGCTGCTGCTCATTCCGCTGCTGGTGTCGGGAGACCTGCGTCGCCATGCCGCCGTCGCTGGTGTGCTCATCGTACTTGCATGGACCGCCGCGATCACGTCGGGCACTCGCGGCACCTGGCTTGGGCTCGCTCTTGCCGCGATTTTTCTCTCGTGGACCGGAAAGGCGGGGCGGCGCTGGGCCGTTCTGCAAATCGCGACCGCCGTCGCCGGAGTGGTACTTTTCTGGATCGCGTTGACAGTGGTTCCGGATGTATTGAGCATCCAGATCGAACACCACGCAGCATCACGAGTCAACGCATCGCTTTCTCAAAGAGACATCATCTGGCGACAGGCGATCGAGGTGGTAGTCCAGAACCCACTTCTCGGCATTGGGCCGATGCAACTCGCTGACCTACCGAACGGCGTGGCGACTCATCCCCACCAGGCCTGGTTGCAGTGGGCTGCGGAAATGGGCGTACCTTCGGCTCTTCTGGTGACATGGCTCGTGCTCTGCGGCGGTCGGACTCTCATCCCGGTGCTACGTGTGCGCGCGAAGTCGATGCAGGAGCCGGACATGCTTCGTCTGTGCTTGACGGGCGCGATCGTCAGTGCGCTGACCCAGTCGATGGTCGACGGGGTGCTGGTCATGCCCTATTCGCAACTGTGGGTCGCGTTGCTCGGAGGCTGGCTCTTCGGCCTGCAGCCGCAGGCTGCGTCATCGAATTCTGTGGCCTCGGCGACGCGGGCTGCATCGCGCCGCTCACTGTTGTTGTGGCTGGCCGCGGTTGGAGCGTCGGTAGTGATGCTTCTTCTTGTGGTCGTGCGTGACTACCCGCATCTTGCAGAGCGGGAACAAGCGTTCGCTACGACCTTCGGCGGCCACTTTCAGCCGAGATTCTGGGCGCAGGGTGTGATCACCCAAACTCCTGGCGAGGCAGGTTTGCACCGTCCGAACCGCTACGTTTCACGATGAAGGCTGTTCACGGCGATCGAGAAAAACGGGCTGCTCCGTGGGGTGTGTTCGTGCGGTGAGCGAGCCTGGAGCCAATGCTTGCGCGAGCGACCCCTCGGCGTCGAAACCGGAGCCTTCACCGCTATTGCGCAGTCGCCCATCCAATTCGGGGATGTCTGACTGACGTATCCAGCAAGCCTGTCATGGGTCACGTAAACCCGGCTCGAATGCTGCGGCCACCCTGCGTGGTCCCGCGTCAATGCAGCTTGGCGGGTGGTCTCGGAGTTCCCTTGGGTTCGGGTGGACCCGCGGGTCGAAGGCGCGTTCGGCGGTAACCTCGGATTGGCGATCTGGCGCGGATTGCTCGACGCTGCATTTCGCAACCTCTGGTCCGGACACGGCTGGAACCAGGTGTCGGTCGCGCAGATGTCCGTGGCGGCCGAGTATCCCTCGTCGGTATTTGTCGGGCACACGCACGACATCGTCATCGACCTGCTGCTCTGGAACCGCGTAGTGCTCGGTGTTCTGGTGGTTGCGGCGGTCGCGACATGGGTGGTCTCCCGCAGCCTGCGGATGTGCTGGCTGGAAGCCTGATTCGGCATACTGGTGCTGATCGTGGCGGGCCTTCACGCGATGTTCGCGATGCCGCCCGATGTCGTCCTGCTGACGCAGCTCGAAAACATCCTCTTCGCACGGACCGAGGCGCGAGAGGGGATGTCCGAAGAAGAGCCGAACTGAATGCGCAACGTTTCGCACCGCTTTCCGTTTTTGCCGGCCCTGTTTCACCACGCGCTCGCACTGGGATTGAACGGTCGTCATGAGGAAGCGAGGATCGAACTCGTTCGATTCCGGAAGTTGCATCCTCCCGAGCATGACGATGAGCCGGCGAGAACCTGCACGCGCTGGCTTGTGGAGGTGTCCGCAACTGCTGCGAATCACTTCGGGCAGAGGACGGGCGGAACCTGCGCGCGGGACGCAGCCGAGAAGTCGGTCCACACGGAGCCCGCTGCTCATCCGGCGGACATAGGTCGCCGGAACTGCCGAAATCGAGTCCGGTTTGCTGCACCTGCGCTAGTGCAGTGTTGCGTTCTGTTTACCGCTTAAGCGCGAGTTCGCACGAATGACCTTCTGCAGGATGTCTCGCGCGCTCTTGGTCCAGATGAACGGCTTGGGATCGATGTTGTGATGAACGACGTACTCGTCGATTGCGCCCACCAGTTCTGGCACGCTGGTGAACACCCCTCGGCGCAGCCGTTCGGTGGTCAGGTCGCGGAAGAACCGCTCGACCATGTTCAGCCAGGAGGCCGAGGTCGGCGTGAAATGCATGGTGATGCGCGGATGCCGGGCGAGCCACTGCTGCACGGCCGGGTGCTTGTGGGTGGCGTAGTTGTCGGCGATCAGATGCAAGCTCTTGTCCCTGGGCGTCTCGCGCTCGATCCTGCGCAGGAACTTCAGCCACTCGGCGTGCGTGTGTCGCTCGTGGCACTGACCGATCACCTTCCCGTCGAACACGTTGAGTGCCGCGAACAGTGTCGTCGTACCGTGACGCTTGTAGTCGTGCGTCATCGTCTGCGCGCGGCCCTTCTTCAGCGGCAGTCCGGGTTGCGTGCGATCGAGCGCCTGTACCTGGCTCTTCTCGTCGCAGCACAGCACGATCGCATGCTCGGGCGGGGACATGTACAGGCCAACGATGTCTTCGAGCTTCTCGACGAACTGCGGGTCGCGCGAGATCTTGAATCCGCGCACCAGGTGCGGCTTCAGGCCGTGGGCCTGCCAGTGACGCATCACCGTGCTGGGGGCCACGCCGAGCACCGCGGCCATCTTGCGCGTGCTCCAGTGCGTGGCCGCCTTGGGCGTCGTCTGCGTGGTCAACTCGATCAATCGCGCCGCGTCCACCTTCACGGGCGGCGCCCCGCGCGGCAGGTCGCGTTCGATCCCCTCGAGCCCCGACTCCAGGTAGCGCTGGCGCCAGCGCCCCACGGTCATCCGGTCGATGCCCAGTTGCTCGGCGATCTCGCGGTTCTGCACGCCTTGCGCGGCCAACAAGACGATGCGCGCACGCTCAACCAGTCGCACGCTGCTCGTCTTCGCGCGCGACAAGCGCGTCAGCTCGGCCTGCTCTTGCGGATTCAATTCGATCGCCGGGGCAACTCGCACGCTCTGACTCCTGTGTATGCAGCAGTAGCGCATGAGGATCGAGCCGATACTTTAAGATTTGTCAAGAAGCGAACACTACACTAGACTGTCCGCAGTGGAGCCTGCGACATCGTCACCGTCACGTTCGATACCCTGAAATTCGTCGAAACCCTGCGCGAGTCCGGCATGCCCGAAACGCAGGCCAAGGCGATTTCGCAGGCAGTCCGCGACGCGCACGAAACGGCCGCGTTGGTCACCCATCGGGATCTCGGGGAAGCCAGCACGGCGATTCGTACCGACATGCAGTCGATGCGGGCTGAGATTCGGTCGGACATGCAGGCAATACGTGCCGAATTTCGCTCCGACATGCAGTCGCTGCGCGCAGACGTGCGTGCGCTCGAGCCGAGACTCACGATCCGGCTTGGCAGCATCGTCGTCATCGCGCTCGGCGCGTTCACCGCTCTGTCGAAGTGGTTCGCGTAACACCGGCAGACCGTGACCCCGCCTCGAACGCCTCGACGATCAGGCGCGCATTGCTCCCGATTCTCGTCGCATCCGCGCATCGTACATCGCCCATCGCCCATCGCCCCGAACACCGCCGTGATTACCGCCAGCGCAGTGGCCCGTGCCTGCGCCACCTCGTAGGCGTTCTCCGCGTCGATCCCGCCGATTGCCACCGCGTGCATTCCCGCCTCGTGCGCCCGCGCGAACAGCTCGAGCGGAGCGCGCACCGCGCCGGGCTGGACCGCCGACACGAACACGCTGCCGAACGCGACGTAGTCGGCAATCCCGCGCACCGCCTGCGCGCGCTCGAACGAGTCGTAGCACGACACGTCGAGGATCGGCTGCGCGCCGAGCGCGGCGCGCACCGTCGCCGGGTCGCCGTCCTCGGGTCCGATGCGCAGGCCGTCGGCGTTCACCGCGCTGGCCAGCTCGGCCGTGTCGTTGACGATTCCGTTCGCCCTGACGTTGTTCCACCGTGTACCGGGCAGCGCAAACGAACGGCCGATACCCAGGGCCGATACCGCCTTGCGCGCTTGCCGCTTATCGTGTGGCGATGCCTCACGATCACGACAGCGGCTACAAGCGTCTGTTTGCCGCCCCGGAGATGATGCGTGACCTGCTGCTCGGCTTCGTGGATCACGACTGGGTACGATCGGCTGACTTCGCAAGCCTGTGCCGGGTGAACGGAAGCTACGTCAGCGACGACCTGCGCGCGCGGCACGACGACATGGTGTGGAAGATCTGCCTGTGAGACGAATGGCTCTACATCGATCTGCTGCCCGAGTTCCAGTCTGTCCCTGATCGCTGGATGGTGCTGCGCATCCGGGTCTACGTTGGGCTGTTGTACCGGGATCTCGTTGCCCGCAAGGAGACCGCCCCGGACGGCAGGCTGCCTCCGGTACTGCCGATCGTGCTCTACAACGGCCATGCGCCCTGGCGTTCGGCTGATTTGCCGAGCGAAAGGCGCACAAGAAAGGGTTGCGGGAAGGCCGGCAGGAGGGCCGGCAGGAAGGCCGGCAGGAAGGCCGGCAGGAAGGCGAAGCGGCAGCTCTGCTGCACCTGCTCGAACGGCGCTTTGGCGAGATCACGCCCGGAATTGCGCAGCGCGTCGCGTCGGCCGAACTTGTCCGCATCGGCCAGTGGTTCGACCGGGCAATCGACGCGCCCGATCTCGAAACCGTGTTCCGGATTCAATGACGCCGCGCCGCGGCGCTACGACCGCGCTCCGGCTTCGAATGCCTCGACGATCCTGCGTGCGTTGACCTCGACCTGTGCCGCATCCGCGCGCCCCAAGCCGCCTGCTTCCCCGAACACCGCCGTAATCACCGCCACCGCCGCCGCCCCTGCCTGCGCCACCTCGTACGCGTTCCCCGCGTCGATCCCGCCAATCGCCACCGCGTGCATCCCGGCCTCGCGCGCCCGTGCGAACAACCCGAGCGGAGCGCGCACCGCACCCGGCTTGACCGCCGACACGAACACGCTGCCGAACGCGACGTAGTCGGCAATCCCGCGCACCGCCTGCGCGCGCTCGAACGCGTCGTAGCACGACACGCCGAGGATGGGCTGCGCGCCGAGCGCGGCGCGCACCGTCGCCGGGTCGCCGTCGTCGCGTCCGATATGCAGGCCATCGGCGTTCACCGCGTTGGCCAGCTCGATCGTGTCGTTGACGATGAGCAGCGCGCCCGCCTCGCGGCAGATGCGCGCGAGCCGCTGCGCCTGGCGCAGCTTCTGCGCTTCGTCGGCGACCTTGTTGCGGTATTGAATCGCCGATGCGCCGCCGCGGATCGCGGCCTCGACAGCCATCGCGAGCCAGTCGTCGTCGATGGTGTCCGGCGTCAATGCGTAGAGACCCGTCGGAAGCAGCTGGTTCATCGTGAATGCCTGTGCGTTTGTCGCAACACCGGGGCCACTGGTCGGCGATGAAAGGTGAGCACTTTTACCCGAGGTTAACATCGCCGCACGGCCGCCATGAGTGTGCCGACACGAATACGAAACCGGCGTGAGGCCCGCGGGGGCGGCGCCTGGAACCAGCCGCAGGGAAACGACGACAGGCGATGCGCCGGGTGCAGGGTCGCGGCCATGGATGTGTCCGACTGGACCTGCCCCGGGTGCGGCACGCGCAGGAAAGTGTTCGAGATCGTGGAGGCATGAGATGAGCGCAGCCGCCGGGCTCGCGGGCCTGAAGGTGATGGTGATCGACGACAGCAACACGATCCGTCGCAGCGCCGAGATTTTCCTGAAGCAGTCGGGCTGTCAGGTGATCCTCGCCGACGACGGGTTCGATGCGCTGGCGAAGATCGCCGACCACGACCCCGACCTGATCTTCTGCGACATCCTGATGCCGCGGCTCGACGGCTACCAGACCTGCGCGCTGATCAAGAAGAGCACGCGCTTCAGCGACACCCCGGTGGTGATGCTGTCGAGCAAGGACGGACTGTTCGATCGCGCGCGCGGCCGCATGGTGGGCTGTGACCAGTACCTGACAAAACCGTTCACCAAGGACAGCCTGGTACGCACCGCTGGCGAATGCGCCCGACGCGACGCCGCGCTGCCCGGCCCCGGACAGGCGAGCGCCTGAGCGCGGGCGGCCGCGAGCCATTGCGAACTCACGCGAACACCCGCGAACACCGAACCGGAAACCTTCCCATGGCATCGCACAAGATCCTGGTGGTCGACGACTCGCCGACCGAGCGCTTCTTTCTCGCCGAACTGCTGGCGAGAAAGGGATACACGGTCATCACCGCGGAGAACGGCCAGGAGGCGATTGCCAAGGCGAAGACCGAGCGTCCGAACCTGGTGGTGATGGACGTGGTGATGCCGGGCCAGAACGGCTTCCAGGTGACGCGCACGCTGTCGCGCGATCCGGAGACGCAGGGCATTCCGATCATCATCTGCACCAGCAAGTCCAACGAGACCGATCGCATCTGGGGCCTGCGGCAAGGCGCACGCGAATACCTGGTCAAGCCGGTCAGGCCCGACGAACTGCTGGCCCGTGTGGCCGACCTGGCGCATTGACGATGGCCGATCGCCAGCATCTGCGCGACTTCCAGGCACGTCTGTCCGAGCGGCTGCGCCGGGCCGCCGCCGAGCCTGCCCAGGCGGCACGGCTGGGCGTTCAGGTGGGCGGGCGGCGTTTGCTCGTCGAACTGTCCGAGGCCGGTGAAATCGCGGCCTTCGGCGACGCGATCACGCCGGTGCCGCTCACGCACGACTGGTTCGTGGGGCTGGTGAACCTGCGCGGCACGCTGTTCGGCGTCTCCGATCTGGCGCGTTTCGCGGGCGGCGAGTTCACGCCGAGCACCAAGGAGACGCGTCTGGTCGCCCTCGCGGCGCGCCTGAATCTGAACGGCGCGATCCTGGTCGACCGGATGCTCGGACTGCAGAATCTGTCGGCGATGACCGCAGCCGCAGACGATCTGGTCGACGACGCCGCGCGGCCGTGGCTGGGCCGGGAATGGCTCGACGCGCAGGGCCATCGCTGGACCGAACTGAGCCTGCAACGACTGGCGGGCGACGAGCGCTTTCTTGCCGTGAGTCGCTGAACCGCAGCGGAGAAAACCGAAGATGAAAGTGGCGATCAGGCTTCCTGCCTTCATGCAACCGCGTACCAACCGGCTCGAAGACCTCGCGCCGGATTCGGCGATTCTCGAGGACCTGCTCCCGGACACGGATTTCGTCGCGCCCTCCGCGCCCGCGACGGACCCGAGGCCCGCGGCGTGGAGCCGCACTGCGTCCGCAGAACCCGAAGTCGCGCCCGCGCCGGTTGCGCGTGCGCGCGAGCGCTTCGGGATCCCGGTGATCGGCGCCATGCCGTTTCGCAGGCAGCTCGAGGTCTGGGTGCCGATGCTGTTCGTCGCGGTGCTGGTGGCGTTCGTGTTCCTGTGGCTCGACGCGCGCCAGGCCGCCGACGGGACGCGCTGGCTGCAGGAAGTGGGCGATGGCCTGACGCATTCACAGCGCGTGGCGAAGGCCGCACCGCAGGCGATTTCGGGCGACCCGGAGGCATTCACGCAGTTGCGCGAGAGCCGCGACATCGTGAACCGTTCGATCGCCCGGCTCGCCGAAGGTGGCGACGACGTGCACGCGGTGCCCAGCGAGATGCTCTCCGACGTGCACCGACTGCAACAGGCGTGGACGGCATCGAGCGAGGCAGCGCTGACGATCGGCTACCAGAGCGCGCTGCTGCAGTCGCTGGGGGCCATGCGCCGCGAGGTGGTCCGCGCCAATCCGCAGATGCTCGAGGCCGCGCAGGCGGTGGCCGCAAGCAAGTTGCTGGCCGGGTCGTCCAACCGGGAGGTGGCGGCCGCTGGCGAACTGGTGATGCTCACCCAGCGTATTGCCAAGGACGTGAACGAACTGGTGTTCTCGGGCATGTCCGACAACACGACCGAGGCGAGCCTGCGGCAGGCTGTGACCAGCTTCCGCGAGCTCACCGACAGCCTGCTCTCGGGCAACGAGCGGATGCGGCTGCCGGCCGCCGGCGACGCGGACGCGCGTCGCGCGCTGAACGAGTTGAAGAAGACGATGGCCGGGATCGATTCCTCGCTGGCGGGCATCCTGTCGAGCCTGCCGCGATTGCAGCAGGCCAAGCAGGCCGAGCGACGCATCTTCGGCGACAGCGAAGCGGTGCGCACCCGGCTCGAGGCGGTGCGCGCGAAATTGCAGGCCGGCGAGTCGGGCAGGACCTGGAACCTGGCGATCGCCGCGATGTTCGGCATGCTCGCGTTGTTCGCGGTGTACGGTCTGTTCCGCGCTTTCCTGTCGGACAGCGAACATCGCGCCGAGGACGCCGAGCGCCAGCAGGCGATCGCGCAGCGGCTCGAGCAGGAAGCCAAGCGCACCAACGACCAGAACCAGGCGGCGATCCTGCGGCTGATGAACGAACTGCAGGAGGTGGCCGACGGCGACCTCACGGTCCAGGCGACGGTCTCCGAGGACATCACCGGCGCGATCGCCGACTCGGTGAACTACACCGTGGAGGAATTGCGCAACCTCGTGGCGCGGATCAACGCCACCGCCGGGATGGTCAACGACGCGTCGTCGCAGGCACAGACCACTGCGTCGAGCCTGCAGGCAGCCAGCGAGCAGCAGTCGCGCGAGATCCGCGAAACCGGCGAGGCGGTGCTGCGCATGGCGCACCAGATCAACGACGTGTCGGCGCGTGCCGCCGAGTCGGTGAAGGTGGCGCGCCAGTCGCTGAATGCCTCCGAGGCGGGTTCGCGCGCGGTGGGCAACGCGATCACCGGCATGAACGACATCCGCGACCAGATCCAGGACACCGCCAAGCGGATCAAGCGGCTGGGCGAATCCTCGCAGGAGATCGGCGAGATCGTCGAGCTGATCTCGGACATCACCGAGCAGACCAACGTGCTCGCGCTGAACGCCGCGATCCAGGCCGCGTCGGCCGGCGAAGCCGGGCGCGGCTTCACCATCGTCGCCGAGGAGGTGCAGCGGCTGGCCGAACGCTCGGCCGAGGCGACGCGCCAGATCTCGGCGCTGATCCGCGCGATCCAGACCGACACGGCCGATGCGGTGTCGGCGATGGAGCGCAGCACCCAGGGGGTGGTCGAGGGCACCCGGCTCTCGGACGACGCAGGCCGCGCGCTGGGCGAGATCGGCCGCGTCTCGACGACGCTGGCCGAGTTGATCGACGACTTCTCGAACACCACGTCGCGCCAGGCCGGTTCGGCGGGGACGGTCGCGCAATCGATCCAGCGTATCCTTCTGGTAACCGAGCAGACCAGCGAAGGCACGTTGCAGACCGCGGGGTCGATCCACCAGCTATCCGAACTGGCCCACGAGTTGAAGAACTCGGTGTCGCGGTTCAAGGTTGCCTGAGCGGCTTCGCACGCCGATTCGCGCAATGAACGACGCCAACCGACCTTTGCCCGCCGAGGCGCCCGATCTCGCCACGCTGTCGTGGTGCGTGGCCGAGATCCGTGAATCGCTCGCTGCCAGCGAAGCGAAGCTGCGCGAGCAGCTCGGCCGCGGCGAAGGCGCCGAGGACGAGGACCTGTCCGCATTGCGCGCCGCGCGCGTCACGCTGCACCAGGCGCACGGCGCGCTCGCGCTGGTCGATCTGCCCGGGGTGCCGCTGGTGAGCGCCGAGGCCGAGACCCTGCTCGATCAGGTCGAGCGCGGACAGCTGCGGCTGTCGCGCGAGCTGGTCGAGCGTCTCGCGCGCGCCTTCGCCGCGATCGTCGAATACCTCGACGAGGCTTTGCACGGCGAGCCGCAGCCGCCGCTGTATCTGTTCCCCTTCTACCGTGACCTGCTCGAGGCGCGTGGCGCGGAGCGTGTGCATCCGGCCGACCTCTTCGTGGTGCCGGTGGCCGCGCAACTGGTGGTGGCCGACGAGCAGGTCCGCGAGCTCGACGCGGCGACGTTGTCGGCGGCGCGCGCGCAGTTCGAGCGCGGTTTGCTGCAGGTGCTGCGCAGGTCGGCCGATGCGTCCGGCATCGTGGCGCTGCACCAGGCGATCGACACGGTCGCAGGCTCGCAGGTGGGCGCACGTCACCCGACCTTCTGGAAGGTGGCCCTCGCCTGGTTCGAGGCCTTGCGTGACGGTGCGATCGAACTCGACGTCTACGGCAAGCGTTTGCTGGCACGAATGAATCTGCAGTTGCGCCGCGCGATCGTCGATGGCACGCCGGTGGCCGAGCGGCTGATGAAGGATGCCCTGTTCGCATTGGCACGCGTCGACGTCGCGAAGGCGCCGGCCTCGCCGTTGCTGGCGGAGGTGCTGCGCGCCTTCGGTATCGACGGCGCGGTTCCGGCCGATTTCGAGGTGCCGCGCTTCGGGCGGGTCGACGCGCGCGCGATCGGTGTAGCGCGCGAGGCGATCGGCCGCGCCAAGCCGGCCTGGGAGAAGGTCGCTGCCGGCCGGCAGGCCGACCTGACGGGCTTCGCGCAGGCGATCGCGTCGCTGTGTTCGGCCACGGCCGCGCTGCCGGGCGCGGGCGTGCGTGCGCTGGCCGATGCCTTTGCCGAAACGAGCCGGATTCTCGCGCTGCGCGCTGCGCCGATGCTCGAAGCACTGGCGCTCGAAGGCGCCGCGGCGCTGCTGTTCGCCGAGCAACTGTTCGAGCGCGGCGCCAGGGTGCAGGAGGGGCTGGACGCGCGTGCGGCCGAGATGGCTACGCGACTGTTGCGTGCCGTCGAAGGCAGCGCTTTCGACGACGAGTTGCCGCAGTGGCTGCGCGAGCTGACCCAGGCCGCCCAAGAGCGCCTGACGATGGCCAGCTTCGTCGCGGAGGCGCAGGGCAGCCTGCGCTCGGCCGAACAGGCGCTCGATTCGTTCTTTCGCGATGCCTCGCAGCGTGCCGACCTGCCGCAGACCGCGGAGCACCTCGAACAGGTGGCCGGCGCGCTGCAGGTGCTCGGGCACCAGGACGCAGCGGCGGCGGCAGGCAGCATCGCCGGACGCGTGCGTGCGTTCGCAGCGGAACCCGCCGATCCTGCGGCCGAAGCCTGCGAACTGGTCGCCTCCAGCCTCGGTGCGCTGGGGTTCTTCGTCGATGGCCTGCAGCAATCCGGTCGCAGCGGCGCGCGCTTCGCGTTCGATTCCGCCAGCGGGCGCTTCAGCGCCGAACTGAACGAGCCGCGGCGCGTCCCGCCGGCGGTGGTCGTGGCTCTCGAAGCGCGCAGCGCCTGCTCGCCGCGGGCACCTTCCGCGGACACCGCCGAGTCGCTGCTCGCCGACCGCTCGCAGCGCGCCGGCGTGTTGATCGGTTCGCTGCGCGAAGCGCCCGATGATGTTGCGCTGCGCAGTGAACTGCGCGAGACGCTGGCGCAGTTGCGCGACGATGCACAACTGGTGGACGACGGGGCGTTGAAGAGCAAGGCGAGCGAAGCGATCGCCCTGCTCGATGCCGGCGGCACGGATTCGGACGCTTCGCTGCAGGCCGCGCTGGCGGACATTGCCGGTGCGCCGCCGGTGCCGGATGCCGTGGAGCCACAGCACGAGCCGCAGCGCGACGAGGCCGAGATCGACAGCGAACTGCTCGAAATCTTCCTCGGCGAGGCGCAGGAGGTGCTGGCTGCGATCGCCGACGCGGCCGGACAGTCGCGCCGGGCGCCAGCCGACCAGGCCTCTCTCACCACGATCCGGCGCGGCTTTCACACGTTGAAGGGCTCGAGCCGCATGGTCGGCCTGGCCGATTTCGGCGATGCGGGCTGGGCGATGGAACAGGTGATGAACCTGTGGCTCGCCGAAGAGCGCGCAGCGACGTCGGCGCTGCATGAGTTGATCGGGCTGGCCTGCGAGCGTTTCCAGCGCTGGGTCGGACTGCTCCAGAGCGGTGCGTCGTTCAGGCTCGATCCGCAACCGACGATCGAGGCCGCCGCCGCTTTGCGCGAGAACCGGCCGCATGCGCAGGCGTTTGCGGCGCTGGCAGCCCAGGTGGACGTGGCCGATGCTGCCGTCTCAGCCGACGTTCCCGGTGTTCCCGACGCGCCCATCCCCGTCGAAGCCGTGCGCGTTGGCGAGCGCACGGTCAGCCGTGGCCTCTACGACATCTTCCTCTCCGAGGCCGACGACCTGATCGCGACGCTGGCGGCCGACGGCGCGCAGTGGGCCGAAGAGCCCGGGCGTGCGGCCAGCGAGGCGGCGCAGCGCGCGATGCATTCGCTGAAGGGCAGCGCCGCGCTGGTGGAACTGCGCGACGTGCAGGCGCTTGCCGAGCAGCTCGAGACGTTCCTGCTGCGACAGCGCGCGTCGGGTCGCGTGGCGGGCGTCGAGGATTTCTCCGACTATGGGGCAGCGCTCGAGCGGCTGCAGGCGATGCTGCATCGTTTCGCTGCCGGCAGCGCGCCTGCCGACGAATCCGCGGCGCTCGCGCTCGCCCACGCGCTCGCCAGCCGCTGGGATCCGCGCAACGAGCCGTCGGTGCAGGCGGTGCCGCTCGCCGAGGAAGGGCCGCAGGCGAGCGAGCTCGACGAGGAACTGCTGCCGGTCTTCATCGAGGAAGCCACCGACTACCTGCCGAAGATCGGCGAGAACCTGCGCCGCTGGCAGGCTGCGCCCGGCGATCGCTCGGCGCAGCAATTGCTGATGCGCCACCTGCACACGATCAAGGGCAGCGCACGGATGGCTGGCGCCATGGCGCTCGGCCAGTTGGTGCACGAGATGGAGACCCGCATCGAAGCGGCCAGCGTGCTCACCGTGGTGCCGGCTTCGCTGATCGAGGAGCTCATCGCCGATTGCGACAACGTGGTGGCGATGTTCGAGACCATTCGCGACCCTGCCACACGCAACGGTGTGCGCATTGCGGCCGCTGTCGCAGCCACGGCTGCACCGGCCGAGGTCGCGAGCAGCACGCAGCCCGGTGCGCCGACGGCCGGCGAAGAGGCGCGAGAGAGCACCGGCACCGCACGGATGGCCGGTGATGGGCAATCCGCGCCGGTTTCCACGGACGCATTGCCTGCCGCGGTCTCGCCTGCGCCGGCATCGCCCGCGGGGACGTCGCCTGCGCCTGCAGGGATATCGACGGCGGCGGCGTCGCCGGCGCAGGCCGCCGCCTCGCTGGTTCGGGTCCGCTCCGACCTGCTCGAACGGGTGGTCAACGAATCGGGCGAGGTGTCGATCGCGCGCTCCAGGGTGGACAACGAGCTCGGCCAGTTACGCCAGTCGTTGCAGGATCTGACCGAGAACGTGGGTCGTCTGCGCTCGCAGCTGCGCGAGGTCGAGATCCAGGCCGAGTCGCAGATCCAGGCACGCATCGCGCTGCAACGCGAGACCAGCGCCGAATTCGACCCGCTGGAATTCGATCGCTACACCCGCTTCCAGGAACTCACGCGGATGCTCGCCGAGTCGGTCAACGACGTGGCCACCGTGCAGCAAAACGCGATGCGCAGCCTCGATGCGGCCGCGCAGGACATGACGCGCCAGTCGCAGGTGTTGCGCGAGCTGCAGCAGAACCTGATGCGCATGCGGATGGTGCGCTTCGGCTCGATCGGCGATCGCCTCTATCGCGTGGCGCGCCAGGCGGCCAAGGAACTCGGCAAGCGGGTCGCGCTGGACATCCGCGGCGCTTCGGTCGAGATCGATCGCGGTGTGCTGGAACGGATGGCCGGTCCGGTCGAGCATCTGTTGCGCAACGCGGTCGCCCACGGCATCGAATCGCCGGCGCAACGCGCGGTTGCGGGCAAGCCCGAGACCGGTGAAATCCGCCTCGAGGTGCGCCAGGAAGGCAACGAAGTCGTGCTGACGCTCGACGACGACGGCGGCGGGCTCGATGACGCGAAGATTCTCGAGCGTGCGCGCAGGCTCGGCCTGGTCGAGGCCGACGCGCAGCCCGGTGAACGCGAACTGGCCGAGATGATCTTCACACCCGGTTTTTCCACCGCGAGCGAAGTCACCGAACTGGCCGGCCGCGGTGTCGGCACCGACGTCGTCCGTGCCGAGGTGCTGTCGCTGGGCGGGCGCATCGAGGTCGAATCGACGCGCGGCGCCGGCACACGCTTCACCGTGCACCTGCCGCTCACACTGGCGATCGCGCAGGTGGTGCTGGTAGGCGCGGGCGCGCTGCACTACGCGATCCCCTCGTCGAGCGTCGAGCAGGTGCTTCAGCTCAAGCCGCAGGCGCTGGCGGCGGCCTACCGTGACGGTTCGATCGAATGGCAGGGAGCCAGGGTGCCGATGCACTATCTGGGCGCGCTGGTGGACGCGGGCGACGCGCGGCCGATCGCGCAGCACCTGTCGCCGGTGGTGATCGTGCGCTCGGCCAGCCTGCGGGTGGCGATCCATGTCGACGCGGTGAGCCGCAATCAGGAAGTGGTCGTGAAGAACGTCGGGCCGCAGGTGGCGCGCGTGCCCGGCGTGGGCGGCGCGACCGTGCTCGGTAACGGCGAAATCGTGCTGATCCTCAATCCGGCCCGCCTGGCGCAGGCAGTGCTCGGCGACCTGTGGCTCGAACGTGCCGCGCCGGGACTGCCGCGGGCGCCGCTGGCCGAGGCGCCGCCGGCGGTGTTGGTGGTCGACGACTCGCTGACGGTACGCAAGGCGACGCAGCGTCTGCTGGCGCGCGAAGGCTACGACGTGATGCTCGCCAAGGATGGTGTGGACGCGCTGCGCCAGCTCCAGGAGCGCCAGCCCGACGTGATGCTGGTCGACATCGAGATGCCGCGAATGGACGGCTTCGACCTCACGCGCCACGTGCGCGCCGACGAGCGCCTGCGCGAACTGCCGATCGTGATGATCACCTCGCGCACCGCCGACAAGCATCGCAACTTCGCGATGTCGTTGGGCGTGAACGCCTACCTCGGCAAGCCGTACCGCGACGACGAGTTGCTCGGTCAGGTGGCAGTGTTCACCGCGTCGCGTCGCCAGCGCGCGGGCGCCTGAGTTCCGGGCATCTGCGGGCCTGATCGTGGACCGGTCGCGGGAGCCGGGCGCGGATTGTGCCGCCGCGGGCGCCCCCGTACAATCGGTGCCATGGGCGAGCCGCTGACGACCACCGATCTCACCAACCAGTTCCTGATCGCGATGCCCGACATGGCCGATCCGAACTTCGGCGGCACGGTCGTGTTCCTCGCCGAGCACAGTTCCAGGGGCGCACTGGGGCTGGTCATCAATCGGCCGATGGAGATCGACCTCGCTACACTGTTCGAGCGCATCGACCTGAAGCTCGGGATTGCGCCGCTCGCCCAATCGCCGGTGTTCTTCGGCGGGCCGGTGCAGATGGACCGCGGCTTCGTGCTGCACGAACCGATCGGCGACTGGAACTCCACCGTTCCGGTCGGCAACGAACTCGGCCTCACGTCCTCGAAGGATGTCCTCGAGGCCGTCGCCAGCGGTGGCGGTCCGAAGCGCATGCTGGTCACGCTGGGTTACGCGGGCTGGGGACCTGGCCAACTCGAGGAAGAGATCTCCCGCAACGCCTGGCTCACGGTCCCGGCCAGCGTCGAACTGATCTTCGACACCCCGGTGGAGCAGCGCTTCACGGCCGCCTTCCGGTTGCTCGGCATCGATCCGGTCTTCCTGGCCAGCTCGGCCGGGCACGCCTGAGTGGCGGAGACGCTGCTGGGGTTCGATTTCGGCACCCGGCGTATCGGAGTGGCCGTCGGCAACACCCTGACTGGTTCGGCGCGCGCACTGTGCGTCATCGCCAGCGAACCGGTGGCCGATCGCTGGGCGGCGATCGCGGCCCTGGTCGCCGCATGGCAGCCACAACGGCTGGTCGTCGGCCGGCCGTGGCACCCGGACGGCGCGCCGTTGCCGCTCACTGCCCGTTGCGAACGCTTCGTGCGCCAGCTCGGTGGGCGATTCGGGCGGCCCGTCGAGCTGATCGACGAGAGCTTCTCCAGCATCGAGGCGCGCGCCGGGAGGGCGAGGACGGCGCTGCCGGAGGAGGGCGTCGAGCGTGGCCGGGTTCGGCGCGCCGGCGAGCCGGTGGATGACGAGGCCGCCGCGGTAATCCTGCGACAATACCTGTCGAGCCGTTGCAACCAGGCGCCCGCCCGATGAACACCGCTCCCGACGCCGAAGCGATCTATGCGCGCCTGCTCGCGGCGGTGCGTGCCGGCATTGCCGGACGCGACGTCTCGCTGGCCGGCATCCACAGCGGCGGGGCGTGGATCGCCGAGCGGCTGCACCGCGATCTGGATCTCGTCCGGCCGCTGGGTACGCTGTCCAGCGCCTTTCACCGTGACGACTATGGCCGGCGCGGCGGCCGGGTCGGGTTGCCGGTGGCCATGAAGGCCACCGAACTGCCGTTCGACGTGAATGCTGCGGATATCGTCCTGGTCGACGACATCCTGTTCACCGGTCGAACCGTGCGCGCCGCGATGAACGAGCTGTTCGACTACGGCCGGCCGGCACGCATCGAACTGGCGGTGCTGCTCGACCGTGGCGGGCGCGAATTGCCGATCGAGGCCCGCTACTGCGGCGCGACGCACCTGCTGGCCGCGCCGCGCAACTTCGCGCTGAGACGCGCCGACGACGGCTGCTTCACGCTGCGGATCGAATGAGCTCATGCCGCTGCGCCATCCCCAGCTGAACGAGAACGGCCAGTTGCGGCATCTGCTCACCATCGAAGGGCTGCCGCGCGAACTGATCCATCACATTCTCGACACCGCCGCCACCTTCGTCGGCGTGTCGGATCGCGACGTCAAGAAGGTGCCGCTGCTGCGCGGCAAGTCGGTGTTCAACCTGTTTTTCGAGAACTCCACGCGCACGCGCACCACGTTCGAGATCGCGGCCAAGCGGCTGTCGGCCGACGTGATCAA
>JAANMU010001765.1_pt1 | contig 18230 bp, 16 predicted proteins | sample 7279701 | NCBI WGS metagenome assembly JAANMU01 (sample SAMN14094539, study PRJNA606508) | bioreactor metagenome | isolation source: A lab-scale SPAN reactor treating ammonium-rich wastewater day 57 | place: Ireland: Galway | collected 2017-03-13 | reverse complement strand
CCCCGGAAACGAAAAAACAATTACTTCCGTCTCCGCTACGCTACGACGGAAGTAACCGAGTGTAATCCTACAACTGGTACAGAAAATGGGGGCAGACCACCGGTTCAAGTGAATAACTTGAATATAGAATATGCTGAAAATTATTTACTTAGAGTTAAGTGATTGTTTTCCTGAATGGCATAAGAGGGCAGTAATTAGAATCCCCCCCTCTCCGCAAGTGACGCATGCAATCTGTTGTGGATTTGCCACGCGTTTCGATAGATACAATGTCGTGAGATTCAATTGACGAGCCTGGTCTTTGAGCCGGGCTCTTTCGTTGAGTGGGGTGGGAAGCTGGTCAGGGGACAACCGAAGAAGCTGACGTTGACGTGCTTGCGAAAGGACCGAGGCAGAGTTATCTTATGACGTTGAACTTCTGTTTCGGACTTCAGTGAAATCAGACAGATTGAAGTGACAACGCTTGCCGGTTTGCTTGCCAATGGTGTGCCGAGCCAGCAATTGCCGCTCGATCTGCGAGATAATAAAGTATTAAGAATATAGCGATGTACTTACTTCGTACAATTTATCCTGCTCTTATGAGCTTGGCGCGCACGTTTGTGCGCCGGGAATCTGGCCGCGAACTCCGCTTGCAACGTCGCTTGCGAGCGGCCGGCAGAGAAACGCAGTTGGCCTACAGCCGCAGAAAAGCTGTCGAATATGCGAACTACATGGCGGGTGTCAGTCCGGCTTATAGAAAGTTACTTGGTCAGCGGGGTATCCCCTTGCCCATTCGTGAGGAGAACTGGCTGTTTCTCCCGACGCTCCAGAAGAAGGATCTCCAGCAGGATACGAACAGCTGGTTTAATTCGACACTTCAGCCTGATAGTGTTGGTTGGAGCAGCACCTCTGGTTCGTCGGGAGAGCCGTTTCGTTTTCCAGAGACACCTGAAAGCCGCATGGCGGAATTCATCTCTGCGGAGCTGAATATGCGAGACATCGGGTGGAGGCCTGGGATGCCGGAAGCACTGATTAAGGTGCAACCCCCGAAGATAACCGGCCTTCGTCGACGAATCCGGAAGTTACTGGGAACGTTACCGGTGTCTTTTTCCGCCGTAGATTACAGAGCCGAGGACACTCCGAAGATCGTGGAAGCATTCAACCGCGCGGGAGTACAATATTTGAAGAGTTACCCCACGGTCTTGTTGCTTCTCGCGGAGGAGATGCTAAAACGCAATCTGCGATGTCACATCCCGATGATCATGGTATTTGGTGAAGGTTTGAGCGCAGAGCGAGCGAAAGTAATCGAAGAGGCATTCAATGCAAAAGTACATCGCGACTACGGTGGCAGCGAAGCCATGCACGTCGGATTCCAGTGCACGAGATGCCCCAGTTATCGTTTGGATTTTGCGCGGTTCTATGTCGAGATCCTGGACGGCGATCTCCCTGTGCCCTATGGGCAAACCGGAGAAATTGTCGTAACCTCCTTTCGCAATCGCGCCTTCCCATTTGTCCGCTACCGTATGGGTGATGTGGCTGCGATGCTTGACCCAAATGAATCGTGCCCATGCGGAGGTGGAGCGTGGCGACTAGGCGAAATTCAAGGCCGCATTATCGATGTAATCTATGCCCCTAACGGTGAGCGGCTTGACGCAGCATTTCTGGTCGTAGTGATGGAGCATGCTCATGATCATGTTCTTGCCTACAAGTTCATACAGCGCGAGCCAGGGCTTGTTGAAGTGCTGTACGTTCCGCGTCATGACCGTGCGCAGCAGTACATCGCACCGATTGAGCGGCAGATAGTCGATCGCGTCAAAGGTGGATTACGGCTGATTTGGACGGCAGTGCCGGAAATCTTGTCTGACCCGTCAGGGAAGCGGAAGATTCTCGTTCCTCTCAAGCAGGAGTGGAAGACTTCCGTAGAGTGAGGGTAAAGACTTGAAGGTTAAGCATTTCGTGCTTATATTCTTGAATAGACTCACCACGTATCGGTCCATAGTCTCTCCCCGCAGAAATTCCTGTCCGCGCCAAGAATGCAGCTGAGGTTTTCGCCGACTTGCCAGGCCACGCACTACTGCCACGCATTGGATTCCAACTTCGGAGGTTGACGCGCAAGCTGACTCTGCCTGCCGCATTGCCCGGTGTGTCCGTGTTGCTTGTAACCTGGAATCGTGCGCGGTTTCTTGACCTTGCATTGCGCGCGCTGGCCGATACAGTTCCTGATGAACACGAGGTCCTGCTCTGGGACAACGCTTCGGCAGATGACACTCCTCAGATAATCGAGAAGTGGAAGAAGAGTCGGCTGCAGTTGAAGCCGTTCCGCTCGCCGCGAAACATCGGCACGAACGGGTTTGCCGAGCTTGCTATGCGCGCAGACCGCGAGTTGATTTTCGAAATGGACGACGACGTCTTTTTGCTGCCGCAGGATTGGTTTGAGAAGCTCAAGCAAGCTTTTGATCTGTTCCCGAACTATGCCTACATCGCTCTGGATGTTGTTCAGGACGACTACACGAATGGCGCAAAACCGCTGCCGAGACACTATGAATCAGAGACCTGCGACGGAGTGACCATCGAGTTTGGTCCCACGGGAGGGTGGGCGACGGCAACTCCCCGAGAATTTTACTTCTCGACAAAAGGCTTTCCATATCGGCCGCATAAGCCATATTTCCCGGAAGACGGTTTCTACAACCGTATTGTGCGCGAAAGCGGAAAGCGGGCGGGAATCTTGAGCGGTGTGCGTTGCTATCACGCTTCCGGTCCGAACTGGAACGCCGCTTTCGGAAAGGGGAAGCTGCATCTGCAAAAGATCACCTCGCATGGGGCTGTGCGCTCCGATGACTTGGTGAGCCGAGAAGTGGGGAATCAAGTTCCGGATCCGAAGATTCTGGAGGTTTACCGCGAGCAGCTTTGTCCTCGGCCGAGGCAAAGCACGGTTACGTGAAACGCGATGCAATACGCCACTGGATATAGCTGTACACCCTGTTCCCAAAGGAACAGAGCACATTGATGAGGATTCGTCCTTGGTTTTAAGTTCGCCAGACCACACAGATCTACGCGAAAAGCGGCGCGTCCTGATTCGTATCTGGATCGCGGCTGTGCTCATGCTGGCATCCGTGGTGATCGGGCTGATGAGCTGGCTGCGAAACGAAGCGTCTGTATTGATTGTGACGTCGTCGCCGCCCGGCGCAGAAGTCGTGCTGAACAACCGTCCAACGTATGTACACACGAACGCTTATATGTCAGGCTTGCCGGCGGATTCTTTTATCGTAACGCTGCGGATGGATGGCTACCGACCGGTGCCGCACGAACTATCGCTACGGCTGGACGCCGGAGACACGACGCGTATTACGTTCTTTCTCGCACCTATTGCTCAGGGCGATGACCGAGAGTTGCCGCGCTCTGACGGCTTGCCCTACAAATGGCAATGGCGGTATGTCCGCATGAACTCCGAGCCGCCCGGTGCCGAACTCGTGATTGACGACGTGCGCACAGGTTTGTTGACACCGGCAAATGCGATTTTTGAGCATGGTTTGCATCACCTGCAAGCCCATTGGCCAAACGGTGCAAAAGCGTATAAGAACCTCCTAATCAGTCCTGAATCATCACAGCCGGATGTCATGTTCCGCGCCGCGACCTACATACAGCCTAATCAATGAGCCGCCGCGAAGTCACCCGCATCGAGCCTCGCAGTGCCGTACGAGTCGGTTTCTTCATCGGACTCGTCATCGGTCTGCTCTTCGGGCTTTACAGTGCGGCGTTGCTCAAGGGCATAAGCGAGTCGAGCCTCAGCTTGCTCGGAGGCGCGGACGCCGCGCAGATCAAGTCGCTGGGCGGTGTTTCAACAATCTTCCTGATGATCTTCATGGGTCTGATCGGCGCGCTTCTGCACTCACTTGTCGCAGGCTTGTGCGCGATAGTCTATAATCTCTCCGCGCGAATGTTCGGCGGACTTGAATACCACGTAGAAGAAATTTCCGAGGCCGGTTCCTCAGCAAGTGATCATGCCGACAGTAACTGAAACCCGCGTTCGCTTCGCACCAAGCCCCACCGGCTATCTGCACGTCGGCGGAGCGCGAACTGCAATCTTCAATTGGCTGTATGCGCGCGCAGTCGGCGGCACGTTTGTGGTGAGAATCGAAGATACCGACCCGCAGCGCTCGCGCGGTGAACTTGCGCAAGTGATTCTTGATGGTTTGAAGTGGTTAGGTCTGGAGTCTGATGAAGAGATCGTCTACCAGTCGGATCACAAGGAGCGATTCGTGGAGATCGCACATGAACTTGTCCGGCGCGGCGCGGCCTACTATGATTTCACAACGATCAGTGAGCTGGAGCAATTGCGAGCGGACTCGCAGTCAAGGGGTGAGGCATCTTTTAGATTCAAGGCGGATCTTGCCGCAGTACGTGCCAACGCGGAAAGCAGACTGAAGAGTGGTGATCCCTACGCTATTCGCTTTTCGGCGCCCCCGGAAGGCATCGCGTGGGACGATCTGGTTCACGGACGAGTTGAATACAAGGGAGATGATCTTGAAGACTTCGTCTTGCTGCGCTCTGACGGATCTCCCACTTATCATCTGTCGGTCGTTTGCGACGACCACGACATGCGCATCAGTCATGTATTGAGAGGGGATGATCACATCTCCAACACACCCAAGCAGATTGCGATCTATCGTGCGATGGGATGGGACGTCCCGCAGTTCGGCCACGTGCCGCTCATTCTTGGCCCGGACAAAAAGCGATTATCCAAGCGAACGGGCGCCGCTTCAGTCGGCGAGTTCCAGCAGAAAGGATTTCTCCCGCAAGCACTGTTCAACTTCCTGACTTTGTTGGGATGGTCCCCCGGTAAAGGCGACCGTGAGATTTTCTCCCGTGAAGAGCTGATTGGTGTGTTTTCTCTTGAAGGAATTCAGGCAAGAAGTGCGGTTTTCGATGAAGCGAAACTCGAGTGGATGAATGGAGAGCACTTTCGTGCGTTGGACGACGATTCTGCCGTGAGTTATCTGTTCGAGCATTCCGGAAACGCGAGTGTCTCTCTCGCATCGTTGCGTGCCGCGCTGCCGCTTGTCAGGCCTCGAGTTCGCATGCCGCGCGACCTCTTCGAAGAGCAGACCTATCTATTTGACGACCCCGGCGAGTATGACGCGAAAGGCGTGGAAAAACACCTGAGCGATCCGGCGATTTTGAGAAACTTGCGCGTTTATGTCGCAGACCTTGAAACGATTCCGTTCGTGGCCGCCGATCTGGAGGCAAAACTTCGCGGGCGCTGCGAAGAGTGGGGTGTTAAAGCCGGGCAGCTCATTCATCCGATTCGACTTGGTTTGACCGGCAAGACGGTCAGCCCCGGGCTGTTTGAGATGATGGAACTTCTCGGCAGGGAGACCGTGATTCGCAGGCTAAACCTCCTCTTGAAAGTGCATCTTCCCGCGTGACTTTGCTGGATAGATATATTCTCTCCGCCTTCGCGCGGAGTTTTTTCTTTGCGATGGGCGCGGCACTTCTGATTTTTGTCACGATCGACCTCGTCGAGCATCTGGACAAGTTTGTCGATGCCGAAGTCGGATTCGACCTTGTCGCGCGATACTACCTGCTCTACGTGCCTTACATCATATACTTGACGATTCCGGTCGGTGTGCTGTTGGCAACGCTCTTCTCCATTGGAGGCTTTGTCTATCGCAATGAACTGACCGCTATGCAGAGTTCGGGCGTAAGTCTTTGGCGAATCCTGGTCCTCCTGCTCTGTTTCGCCGCACCGCTTGCAGGGGGTGTCTGGTACCTTGGCGAGAATGTCGTACCGCGCTACAACTTCGAGCGCAAGGAACTGTATAGGGTTGAAGTTCGTAAAGGCAAAGGCTCCGTCTCCTCGAGACAGGGCCGAATCTACTTGCAGACGTCTCCGACGGAATTTCTAAAGATGGAAAGCTACGATCCGAAATTCAGAACGGGTTATCGGATTCAGCTTCAACATATCGAAGAAGGAAGAGTCGTCTGGCAGGTGGAAGCCGACAGTATGATGTTTCACGATGACGCTTGGACGTTTCGCGGCGCGCGCAGAACGGAATTCAGGGATCGCAGCATTGCCGTGAATAATCCGGACATGTATGTGCGGCCCGACTTTCAGTTCACACCCGATGACCTGATTCGCGTAAACATCGAGCCGGACGAGATGAGCTATCGAGATATCCAAAGTTTGATTGGCCGTCTGCAAGCGGCGGGTATTCGGGGAGCGCGTTGGTCCGTCGACCTTGCTTTTAAGTTTGCACAGCCGTTTGCGACATTCATCATCGTGCTCTTCGGAGTGCCCTTTGCAGCGTTTCGCCGCCGCGGCGGGCTTGTGCTCGGTTTTGGATTGTCACTGCTCGTTTGCTTTATCTATTTCGGTTTTCAGCAGGTCGGCAAGATTCTCGGCTATGGCGGCGAACTCACTCCATTCTGGGCTGCCTGGATCGGTAACATCGTATTCGGCGTGTTTGGCCTTGGACTTGTTTGGCGTGCGCCGAAGTAGGAATCCTTTATGCGAAATGAAAGAGGCCGCATCATTGCGGCCTCTTCTTCTTAGTCAGACTCTCGCTCACCAGTGAATCGAATGTCCTATGCCGAAGGAAAGTCCTCGGGTCGCTGAAAACAGCCCTTCGTGCCACGCGCAACCAAGATCAAAATCGTAATGCTTCGTCCGCACTCCTCCGCCCGCTGAAATACGAGTTCCCAACGGACCCCCCGTTCCCAGGCCGGCACGAAGCAGCAGCACTTTGGTCGCTGAATACTCTCCTCCCAGCGCGATCTCCGCGCCAGCCTTGCCCTGTGCGGACTCTTCAAAACGCGCACGAAACGTGGATAATAAGAGAGTACGAGGAGCCAACTGATACCGACCGGACAGTTCGAGAATTGCAGGGATCTTTGATTCGATGCTGCCGCCTGCGATTGAAGTTGTGCTGCTTCGGAATGCACGCTTGACGTAGCCGTCATCATCCAGTGAATCGACAATCACGCCTGCAGAATCCACCTCGAAGGCATCAAGCTTCGCTTCATCCACGACCCATGTGATACTTCCGCCGATCTGCTTGAGAGCCACACCGAGCGACCACTTGTCGTTGATATCGGCCAACATGCTCAGGTCAAAGCCGATGCCGTCTCCCTGTTTCGAGTTGACTCGCTGCACCGCTCCGTAACCGGTCAGCAGCGAATCGGTCGCTTTGAGTTCTCCGACGGCGTCCACTACCTTGTCGAGATGCTGCCCGAGATAAAAGTGGAATCCAATCCCGCCATACAACCCTTTAATTCTGTCTTGCTGAAACTCGTAGGCAATGGCGACGCCTGCATCCAGCAACGCATACTGTTCGCCTCCCAAGTCTTCGAGTTTGTAGCCGCGATTCAGCTGATTTCCGAAAAGTGCAAGCTCGAAGAGTTCGCGGTCCGCGTTCACGTTCAGCGCGTATTCTTCGGAAATCTGAAATGCCATCTTCTTGTACACGCCGCCCAATATGGGAGCCGAAGCGATCGCCGAGACTTTGAGTCCGTCTGAGGGTATACGGTCTATGATTTCCTGTTTGTCGGCCGCCGACAGGTAGCGATCTCGGCCAATCTGATCATTCCACCGGTTGACGCTGAAGGAATTGTTGTGCGCACTCGCCGTGAATCGCGGCAAGTCTATACGCCAGGTCGTGGAATTGGGCCGCGCAAGAACAGCCGCATTGCCGTGCAAAACGTCCGAAGAGTGCTCCAGTATGTCCATTGCACCTGCCAAGCCCAATTGACGGCCCGATGGCGCCTGCGCGTAGAGTGCCGCAGCGCTCAACAGAATTACGAGGAACGCTTTCACTCGATTTCTCCGGGTCTGACCGTATAGACAATTTTAGCGAACGGTTGAACCGCGACAAAGTCTCGCCCTGTCAAAACCAATGTGTCGTTGCGTGCCGCACTGATGGCGATTTGCGTGCGAACGAAGAAGTGCTCGGACTTGAAGAAGTTCAACCATCGCTCGTCAAGCATGACGTCAAACGAAAGGTGACTTGCATCTACTGCCATTCCATTCACTACGGTCGGAGCAGGAATCAGAACGTCAAAAAGCGTATCGGCACCAGCGCCTGATTCCTTTAGCAGACTCGCGCTGTCAAATCCGGCCACAAGGAAGCACCTTCCGTCTGTCGGGAGATGATTCCAGATCCGAATCGTTGCCGTGCCGCTCTGAATGTCCTCCAAGTCCCTTGGCGACACTCGTTCAACCTCGCCCTCTGGCTCAATGTCACCGGTCAAATCCACAGCCAACGCCGCTCGCAATTCAAGCCCGACCCTTACGCGTGCATTGTTATAGACCGCGATTTCACCATGCAGCACGGACGTTCCGGATACCGTCAGCAAATCGGGATAGTCGGCAAGTAGGGTCGCCAATCCGTTTACATTTGCGAGAGAATCGCTGACAAGAGATAGATTGGAGATGTTAACGATTGTATCGCCGACAGTCTCCCCGCCGACACTCGTATGTGCAGTAATTTCTGCGTCCAAGAGTCCCCCGATGCCTTGTTCCACGTGCAACAATGCTGTAACATCAAGCGGACGCGCTTTTTCCCAACCTTGCGGAGGACGGTCGATTTCGACTTGCGTGTCTTCTATTGGCAATTCAAGATTATTCAACGTTCCCGCGAAATACTCAATTGGAAGCCGCTCAAACTCTACTCTCGCATAAACATGTTCATTGCCTGCAGCAAAAGCACGTCGATCGGCTGTCGCCGGAGTATGCGAGATGATCTGTCCGGTGATCTTTTGGTCCTCGTCCTGACTCGGCCGCAACCGGTACAGAGCCAACGGGATGACCGCGACATCAGAATCCCCCGGCATAAGAAAGCGTTTGACTGCAAGTGTGTCGTTCAGCCGGCTCACAAGATTCGGAATGCGCAGGGTTACAGTGTCGGCAAATTGGGTCTGATTGGCCAGCGTCACGATCATATTCCCTGACTCAATGATCGCAAGATTGATGCGATGACGCTGCTCCATGGACACTGCACTGTCGCGGACAACCGTTTGCTCTGGAACAAATCCGTAGAATCTCGAGGCCGTTGCGGTGTCCACTCTGACTGAAACAGAAATGCGCGACGCCGAATCAACGGAGATACCCGTGCCGCCCTGACCCGTAGCAGTGAGAGCAAGAGTGAAGTCGGAGATCAATATGGCCTCCGCAAGGGATACGCGATCCACAAACTGCTGATCAGAGTTTAGTGCGCTCACGTCGGCAATGACTTTGCTGCCTGCGCGCAACTGAAGCCCCGTCACCTCGTAGGCAAGACGATTGATGATAACAATGGATATGGTCGCCGTGTCCACTTCAAGACTGTCATACCCTGCCGGAAGCGGCAGCGCGATAGTGTGTTCCAGTGCATGAGGCGGTACATCCTGAACTGTGCCGTGCAATGCCGCGAGACCGGGATTCAGGGAGCCAAGTGAGTAACCGAGCAGTGTGTCGTAGTCGAGCGGTGCTTCGATCGCGGTAAGATAACGATCGATAGTGCGCTCCACCGGCGAGGCATATAAGCTATCGCCGATTTCCGCGATCAGTCCGGCCCATGCACTGAAATACATTGTGCTGTCGTCGCTCATGCCGATGCCCGAACCGTTCGCGCGTATGACACTGTCCGGATCTGCAAGCTCCCACATCCCGTACGTCCGTACTCCGAAAGGAACATTCAAATCCACGTCCCACCACATGTCGCCCGGCGGTTGCGGTATTTCACATCCCGCCACGATTGTCATCAAGCACAAACACAAAAGACGGAGTTGCCTCCGTCTTTCGCAGACTGTCGCCGTTGGACAGTGCATCAGGTACCCATCTCCCAATTGGAAAGGTATTTCTTCTGATCCGGAGTCAGCTTGTCAATCTTGATCCCCATCGTCTTGAGTTTCAAATTGGCAATGTAGTCTTCGATGGACTTCGGTACGTCGTGCACGGACACGTCAAGCTTCTTGGCATTCTTGATCGCATACTCTGTGGCCAGCGCCTGCGTGGCGAAACTCATATCCATGACCGAAGCCGGGTGCCCGTGTGCCGCACCGAGATTGACCAGCCGCCCTTCAGCAATCACGTTGATTTGATTGCCGCTCGGCAATGTATAACGATCCACATACGGGACGACATTCTTTTCGACGCGCTTGGACATTTCGGCGAGACCTTTGAGGTCCAGCTCAATATCAAAGTGACCGCTGTTGCAGACGTAGGCGCCGTTCTTCATCTTCTCGAAGTGCTCAGGGCGAATCACGTGCATGTTGCCGGTCACCGTGCAGAAGACGTCACCGATCTGGGCCGCCTGCGCCATCGGCATCACGCGAAAACCATCCATTCGCGCTTCAAGCGCGCGAATCGGATTAATCTCCGTCACGACTACTTCGGCTCCGTGTCCCTTGGCGCGCATGGCGAAGCCCTTGCCGCACCAGCCGTAGCCCGCAACAACCAATGTGCGACCCGCAATCAGCATATCCGTTGCACGCACGATTCCGTCGAGTGTGGATTGGCCCGTGCCATAACGATTGTCGAAAAGGTGCTTGGTGTCGGCATTGTTCACGGCAATCACAGGGAACCGCAGCTTGCCCTGCTTGGCCATCGCCATGAGCCGGATCACGCCGGTCGTCGTTTCCTCGAGTGAGGCGACGATCTGATCGCCGTATTCGACATGGGTCGTGTGCAACCCGTGAACAAGATCTGCGCCGTCGTCCATCGTAATGACCGGATTGTGACGCATTGCCGCATCGAGGTGCTGATAGTAGGTCTTGTTGTCCTCACCCTTGATCGCGTAAACGCGCACGCCGAAATCCTTGACGAGCGACGCGGCGACGTCGTCTTGGGTTGAAAGCGGATTCGAGGCCACCAACACAAGTTCGGCGCCTCCGGCCTTCAGAGTGCGAGCGAGATTCGCTGTTTCAGCAGTCACATGCAGGCAGGCCGACATGCGCATATTCTTCAGCGGCTTTTCCTTTTCAAAGCGCTCACGAATCTCGGCCAGCACGGGCATATCACGATCCGCCCAGAGAATACGATTCTTCCCCTTGGGTGCCAAGCTCTCGTCAGCCACATGGTAGCTCGCCGCTGCCGTCACCGATTGTCCCTTCTTCACCTTCGTCGTTGTCGTAGCCATGAAACCCCGTTTCTTATGCTAATGAACTTATTCTGTCTGTCTTTTCCCACGTGAACGTCTCTTCGCTGCGGCCGAAGTGGCCATAGGCCGCCGTCTTGCGATAAATCGGGCGGCGGAGGTCGAGAGCTGTGATAATTCCACGAACCGTGAGGTCAAACGCTTTCCGCACCTTCTTCTCAATCTCTTCATCCGGAAGAATTCCTGTGCCTTTCGTGTCCACCATGATGGACACCGGTTCGGCCACCCCGATCGCATAGGCCAGCTGAATCGTGCATCGCTCGGCCAATCCGGCGGCCACAACATTCTTGGCGATCCAACGCGCCGCATACGCGCCGCTGCGGTCAACCTTAGTCGGATCTTTGCCGGAGAACGCGCCGCCGCCGTGAGGCACCCAGCCGCCATAAGTGTCGACGATAATCTTGCGACCGGTAAGTCCCGCGTCACCCTGAGGACCACCGACGACGAACTTGCCCGATGGGTTGATGTAGATTTTGCAGTCACCGCTCATCTTGTAGCCGGACAACACTGCAGGGATCAGATCGCGCTTCAAATCCACTTCGATTTGCTTGCGCTCGGCACTCGGATCGTGCTGTGTCGAAATGACGACCGCCACAATTTCAGTCGGCTTTCCGTCCACGTATTTCACCGAAACCTGCGACTTCGCATCGGGGCGCAAGTAGCCCAGTTTTCCCGCACGGCGCATGTTCGCAAGCTCGTGCACCAGCTTGTGCGACAATACGATCGGAAGAGGCATCATCTCCGGTGTCTCCTTGGACGCGTAGCCGAACATCATGCCTTGATCTCCCGCACCGTCGGCGTCCACTGCCTGTGCTATGTCGGGACTCTGCTTGTCGATCGTCGTGATCACTGCGCACGTTTCATAGTCAAAACCATAAGCGGCGTTCGTGTAGCCGATATCCTTAATGACGCCGCGCACCAGCGCAGGTATGTCCACGTAGGTGTGAGTCGTAATTTCGCCGCCGACCAGAGCCATACCCGTCGTGACAAATGTTTCGCACGCGACACGTGCCATCGAATCGTCCTTCAGCATCGCGTCGAGAACCGCGTCCGAAATCTGATCCGCAATCTTATCAGGATGTCCTTCACTGACCGACTCGCTGGAAAAGACAAATGTGCTCATGGATGGTTGCTGCTGCTCCGTCGTGAAAAGTGAAATGCTATAGCTCGTCGCCTATACCTTCGATGATGGCGCTGGAATCGCCCAAATTGTACCGGTGAAACATCCCTTTCACCACCGCGTTATTGCCGACCAAAGACCCGGCCACCAAGGCTTCCTCAACACGCGCGCCCGCACCTAAAATGGCATCCCGCACCATCGCGTTGCGAACTTCCGCCCCTTGGCCAATGGTTGCAAATGGACCCACGATTGCCTGCTCGATGATCGCCTCGGGATGCACAAACACCGGCGGGATAAACACTGCGCCCGGGCGCTGCGGCAAATCGCCGTTCAACTTCGCAAGCAAGTGACGGTTCGTTTCGAGGAGAGTCTCGGGTTTCCCGCAGTCGAACCAGTTGTCCACCGGAAAGGTCGTAATCTGAGTTCCACTCTCGATCATCAGCTGCAGCGCATCGGTTAGCTGGAACTCTCCGCGCGTCGTCAAGTTGCGCTCGAACAGTACTTCAATGGATTCCTTCAGAGCCTGCGCCTGCCGGACCAGATAAATCCCCACGATCACTAGATTGGAGCGCGGGTTCTCAGGTTTCTCTACAAGACGCGTGACGATGTGGTCGCGCGTCTCAACGACTCCGAACCGGCGCGGATCTTCGACCGTCTTCACCCCAATCGCGTTGTCAGCGGATTCGCTCAACACTCGCTTGAGGTCAAACTCGAATATCGTGTCGCCAAGAATGACCAGAACTTCCTGGTCCTCGGATGTCAATCCCAAATGCACGGCATGAGCAAGTCCCCGTGCTTCCTGCTGAACCACGAAGTCCGCAGGAATCGAGTAGTGCTTGCGCACGTAGCTCTCAATCAAATCACCCATTGCGCCGACGACCAAAGTCACTCGGTCTATGCCGGAAGCAATAAGGTGATCGAGAATATGTCCGAGAATGGGTTTCCCGGCAACGTTGAGGAGGACTTTGGGCCGGGTGAAGGTGTGCGGTCGCAAACGCGAACCTATCCCTGCGACCGGAATGATTGCTTTCACTGAGGACTTACGTTTTCTTAAAGTCTTGTAATCTACAGATTTCGACCGTAAATATCAAGACCCTGTGAGCAGGTCTTTAAGCCCCGTAATTCTCGGGATTTCCATCGGGTCCTCTGCTTTGAGGATCGCCAAGTATACCGTTGCCGCATCCAGTAAGAGCATTAATCGAATCCCTTGTGCCAGCCTGCCTCCGCTGTCTGGGAACATGACCTGCGGGTCAAGCCTTACGGTGGCTACACCCATTTGTGTGAGCATCTCTTCCATCGGGCCGCGCGGGTCGGCAAAGGTTCCTGCTGTACCCCAATTGCCGAGGAACATTACAAGTGGAGGAGGAAGGACCTGAGATAGGTGGCCAAATGCCTCCACTTCGTTGTGTGCAAGTTCCGGCAAATCCGCACTATGCGACCAGACCTTGCTGTTTTCCGCGAGCTGTGCGCGAAGCCGAAAGGCCAGCGCCGGTCCGAGCAGGCCATCGCAAGTGTAGATCACAGGCGTCCGATCCACCAGCTTCACGGCAAGGTCAAGTGCCGGATTCTCCTCGCGCGTCAACGTCGCATAGCGCGCAGCGTCAAGCCTGAGTTTTGCCAGCGGCCATGAATCTATGTCGGGACTGTGGAAACCATACGACTTCTGAAACAGACGATGGAGTGCACCCAGCGAAAATCCCACGGCCGCTCGCGGAGGATAGCCGCCCGGCAGATTGAGATAGGGAATACCGGCGGATGTTGCCTTATGCTCGAGCCGTCCCCCGCTGGATACGGCCAACCACACCTGCCTCGGATCCACTTCTGTGAGAGCTTGAATCGCTTCTATCGTGTTGCCGGAGTAGCTGCACACCAGTCTGGGTAAGTCCGACACGCGTGAATGGCGCCGCACAAAAATCCGCCCGTACATTGCCGGAGGCTCGAGACCGAAGGCCTGCAGTAAGTCCCCCGATACCGCGCTCCCGCCCAATCCAAACCAGTCCAGTTTGGGTTCGTCGCGCATTTGATGATGCAGCAGAAACTCGTCCGCGATCTCATGACCGCGTTCAAGCTGCCCTGCGAGTTCCAGCGTCTTGCCCAGCATGTCGCTCGGATCCAGCTGCTTGAGCCGAGTCTCCGTCAGATTAATCGCTTTTGTTGTGATGGTCATGTTGTTAGAACCAAATCGGCAAATCTGCGAATCGCTTCTTCAATTCGCGCTGCATGTATTGTTGAATCTCCTGTGACGTCGCCATCTTCATCGCCTTACGCGTCATGCGTTTGCACTCTTCATACGAGAGTGTGCGAATTATCTTCTTGATCTCGGGTATCATGGAAGATGTCATCGACAGCTCGCGCAGCCCCAACCCGATCAACAATGGTATCGCCGTCGGAGTTCCGCCCATTTCCCCGCAAATTCCCACTTCGACATGTCGCTTTCTGCCGGCATCGACCGTCATTTCAATCAGCCGCAACACCGCCGGATGATAGCTCCTGTAATACGCGGCCACCTGCTCGTTCGCGCGGTCTGTCGCCACTGTGTACTGAATCAAATCGTTCGTTCCAATGGACAGAAAGTCACACTCCTCCGCCAGCCGATCCGCAAACACCGCCGCAGACGGAATCTCTACCATGATGCCTACCGGTATGTCGGGATCAAACGCGAGTTTCCGTTGCTGCAGCTCCAGCTTCGCTTCGTCGAGCACGGTCATCGCCTCCCGCAATTCCTCTAACCCGGACACAAACGGGAACATCACTCTCACGTTTTCGCGCGCGGAAGCCCGTAAAATCGCACGTAACTGAGCGCGAAACAAGTCTCGCCGTGACAAGGAAACACGTATCGCGCGGTATCCGAGAAATGGATTCTTCTCATCCCGCAGATTAATTCCCGCATGATACTTGTCTCCGCCCAAATCGAACGTGCGAATGACGACCGGATGCGGTGCCATGATTTCTGCGGCCTTATCATAGACCCCGAACTGCTCGTCTTCCGTCGGCGTTGTTTCTCGCGTCAAGAATAGGAATTCACTGCGGAACAACCCGATGCCCGTGCCTCCGTGAGAAAGCACCAAGTCCGCTTCGCGCGGCAATTCGATATTGCCCCACAGCTTGATCTCGTGTCCGTCGGTCGTTACCGCAGGTTGACCGCGCAGTCCTTCCAGAATTCGCTGAAAACCTCGGAACCGCTCACGCTTCGACTGATACTCTGCCAGCGATTCGGCGGTCGGATGCAGAATAACTTTGCCGCTGTTGCCGTTGATTATGACAGCGTCGCCGCTACTCGCCTTGGCTGTGGCATCTCCGATGCCGACTACCGTGGGAATATCAAGACTGCGGGCGAGGATCGCGGTGTGCGACGTCAGCCCGCCGATATCCGTAGCGATCCCGTGAACAAGCGTCCGATCGAGGTTCAACGCTTGAGTGGGGGAGAGGTCCTCCGCGACCAGAATCACTTCATGGGTCGGATGATCGGGAATCACATCCCCTTCACCGCGCAAATGCCTGAGCAGCCTGCTCCGCACATCACGCAAATCCGCAGCACGCTCACGAAAAACTTCACCCGCCGAGCGGCTGATCAACTCAATCATCTGCGCGAACGAGTCATAGATGATGTATTCGGCGTCAAACTGTTCGCGCGCAATTCTCCCGCGAACCTGATCCTGAAATATCGTGTCCCCCAGAATCAGCAAGTGCGCGTCGAAGATCTTACCCACCGCGATTCCGGCCAGGTCCAGCGCCCGATCGCGCGAGCGTTCTATCGCGGCTTGTGTCGCTTCGATCGCGTCGTTGAGCCGGGCCAGCTCTTTCGGCACTTCCGCGGGCGCGAGCTTGCGCGGAAGAACTTCCGGCTCTTCGTAGTTGATCAGATGCACGCGGCCGATCGCTATCCCGTGAGACGCCGGAATACCCCGCAGTATCTGCTCCTTCTTACTCTCGCTGCCCACGACTCTTACTCCTCGTAAAACTTGTTCTCAAACAGCTGGACCAAATCGTCCATTAACGACTGCTCGTCATCGCCGATACACTCGATCGTCAGCGAGCTGCCGCGCGCCGCTGCGAGCATCATCACTCCCATGATACTCTTGCCGTTGACGCGCATCCCGTCCTTCAAGAGGTACACGTCGGCGTTATACTTGGCCGCAATCTTCGTCAGTTGTGCGGCGGGGCGGATGTGCAGCCCCAAACGATTGAGGAGGGTTACTTCCTTCTGGATCACGACTGGTGTCTGGTCATAGTTGATTCAGGTAATACAAACCGAATGTGGAAAGAACCGTGAAAAATGCCGCCGTCAAGGTGCTCACACGCAGCTTCGCTCCGGCCAGCATGATGAGAAAGCCCGCACCGAATTGAAACGCACCGAGTGTGCCGCTGTTCACAAACACCCCAAGCGAACCCGCCAGCACGAAAGCCGCAGCAAGAATCCCGAAGATCCGCAATCCCTTCTTAAGCTTGGTTAGACCGGGATGAGCGGCAAGCTCTGTCAATCGCTCCCGCAGTTCAAATCCTCGTGCGAATGCCCACTCGCGGAACATCCAAAGTGTGCTGTTGTATACAGCCAGTATGATCAGCGTGATCCACGGCCATACGTCTTGCGCATAGTGGCCCGTTATCAGCAGGAAACCCGCTGCCACCGCCAGCAGCCCGGGTTTGAACCGCTCCCAAATCAGCCCGTCCCCGATGGCTCCCATCGGTGTCGAAATCTCACGCTTCCAAGCCGCAAAATCACTCAAGTTCAGCGAGTCGTCGGAAGTCAAACGCCCGGCGATTGCTCCCAGCCCCGCACTGGAAAACACCGGATGACCATTGATGTAGCTGCCGGCCGCGCGAATCTTCGGCTCAGTCGAAGCAGATTGCTTCAACAACGGACGCAAGGCGAGCAAATAGCCCGGCCCCTGCATCGTGCGATAGTTAAGGAAGAGTTGCAGTGCAAGCGAGCGCAGCAGGATGCTCTGTTTCGGAACACTGTTCATCCCAAGAGCACTCCGCCCACGGCTCCCAGACCAATTACCCACGGCCAATCCTTGCGGGCCGTCAACTGCAGCATTGCGGCCGCCGCTCCCGCACCCAACAGTCCTGGCCAGAGTCCTGCGCAAAGCGCGTCTGTTGCCGCAACGATGCTCTCTCCGGGACCGAGCGCGTAGAACTCGCCAAAGTAGAGCCGCAGCATGAAGTGTCCAGCAATCAAGCCCGTCACCGTAAACAAGGCTCCCGCCGCGATGTGCACACCAAGAGCGGCCAACGTCCAGCCGCGTGCCGCAGAATGGTCATCACGCGCGCACGCTTCAACGAATGAGGCGGCGATTCGATTCATGGCCTTTCGAACAGCGGGCGCAAGTTCCCGTCCGGCATGCGCAAACACCAGCCCCAGACCCGTGCACAAGAGCATTACCATCCATGACGGATCGCCGCTGACGTCCGAAGGCGCCACCCGTGCGGCGGTGGCTGTTGCGATGATCGCTCCCAGATTCCCTTCCGAGAATTTTGCCGCGCCGATCTGAAGATTAGCCAGCCACAGAAGCTCGAACACAACTCCGAAAAACAAACCGATCTCCGGACGGCCGACCATCACTCCATAAGCCACACAGGCGATGATTGGCTGCCCGAACAGCGTCTGTCCGAGGACAGAAGTGTCCAGATAGACAACCGTTCCCGCCAGCGCGCCCAGCCACATCGCTCAAAAAGTCCGGTCGATCATGTAGTGCGCCCAGTCCGACAGCCACTCCCGATACTGTGTCTGCGGCAGCGGCTCAAGATGCCTCAGGCCGCGCTCCACATGTGCAGTCGCGCGGCGCGCCGTCTCTTCCACTCCCCCCAAAGAAACAAACAGCTTCGTCACTTCCTCGATCTGATCCTGCGGTGCGTGCACATTCCCCAGCGTTTCGTCAATCAGCTTGCGCTGCTTGGCATCGGCCCGCACCCATGACTCGCGTGCAATGACCGTCCGCTTGCCTTCTCGGATGTCCGCGCCGACAGGCTTGCCCAGCAGCTTCTCGTCTCCGACCACG
>JAANMU010001763.1_pt1 | contig 18241 bp, 9 predicted proteins | sample 7279701 | NCBI WGS metagenome assembly JAANMU01 (sample SAMN14094539, study PRJNA606508) | bioreactor metagenome | isolation source: A lab-scale SPAN reactor treating ammonium-rich wastewater day 57 | place: Ireland: Galway | collected 2017-03-13 | reverse complement strand
GTTCGCCGCTGCGCCCCGCAGTAGTGTCTTTTATCTGTCACTCTGGATGCTCGGCGCCCCGATCAACCTCCTCACCGATCGCGGGTGGGATACCATCCTCCCTCTCACCGCCGGATGCGTCATCACTCTTTACCTCATCGCGCCGCACGTCCGCTGCATGCTCGCCGCGGACCCGGCCGCCCGGTTCTTCCTTTGCTGGGCTGTCGCCTTCGGCGCGATCGCCCTGCTCACCGCCCCCGAGGCCCGCGCCCTTTGCCTCGCCACCCCGGGCTGGGCCTACTTCCTCGCGCATCTGCTCCTGCCGAAGGAATCCGCCGCGTCAAACGGGCCGCGCCCGCCCTCCCTCATGCTTCGCCACCATCTGCTCTTCTCCAACGGCGGCATCGGCATGGCAGCGGCCGTCGGCATTGTTGTCGTCTCCATGCACGCCGAGCGGCAGGCCCAATCGCATATCCAGACACGCGTCGCCTCGCTCGCGTCTCCCCTGCGCGACGGCGACACACTGATCGTCCCCGCGCCGCAGATCGACCTGGAGTGGCTCGCCGCCGGAGATCGCCTGCAATTCCTCACCGGCCGGCGCAGCGTCGCGCTGCATTTCCTGCACGCCGCCGACGCGCGATCGAAGATCGACCGCGTCGATGCCCACACCCTGCGCGTCGCGCTCGATCAGGACGCGACCGACCGAGCCTGGAACGAAAGCTCCTGGCTCTATCGATATTGGATGCCACGCCCGTCGCTGCTCGACGCCGCCCTGGCCGCGCGGATGCTCGGCGCGGGCTGGTCGCCGCGGATCGGCGCGCGGTTCGATCTGCCCGAATTCACGGTGGAAATCACCGGGGTGAAGGAAAACCAGATAACGGAACTAAGCTTCCGATTCGCACGACCGCTGGACGATCCCAGCCTGCACGTCGTGACCGGCGAATCAGGCCGTCGCAATGAGGCGGCAAAGAGGGTGCCGTGATTACGGCACCTCGATGGCCATCGCCACCGCGTTCCCGCCGCCTAGGCAAAGTGACGCAACGCCGCGCTTCAGCCCCAGCACTTCCAGCGCGTTGATCAGCGTCACGATCACCCGCGTCCCGCTGCAGCCGATCGGGTGCCCCAGCGCGATCGCCCCACCCAGTACGTTGACTTTCTCGTGCGGAATCTCCAACTGCCGCATGCACGCCAGCATCTGCGCCGCGAATGCCTCGTTGATCTCGAACAAATCAACGTCCTTCATCTTCCAGCCGGCCTTCTCCACCGCCCCGCGAACCGCCCCCACCGGCGCGATGAACAGCTCTTTCGGCGCCACGCCGAACGTCGTGTGCGCCACGATTCGCGCCCGCACCGGCCAGCCGCGCTTGCTCGCTTCGGCCTCCGACGTGATCAGCGCCATCGCCGCTCCATCGGTCAGTTGCGACGAATTGCCCGCCGTGATCGTTCCGTCTTTCTCGAATGCGGGCTTGAGCTTCTTAAGATCGTCGAGCGTCACCTCCGGCCGGATCGACTCATCTTCGGCCAGCACCGTCGGCCCCTTGCGACCCGGAACCTCAATCGCGGCGATCGTTCGCTTGAAGTGACCCGCCTTGGCAGCAGCCGCCGCGCGGCGATGGCTCTCCAGCGAGAACGCGTCCTGATCGTCGCGGCTGACGCCGTATTTCCGCGCCGTGTATTCGGCCGCGTTCCCCATGCCCCACTTCTCAAACGGGCAGGTCAGGCCGTCGGACACCATGCCGTCTTCCATCGACATGTGCCCGAACTTCACCGCGCCGGTCCGCGTGCCACGCACGTAATACGGCGCGTTCGACATGCTCTCAATGCCGCCCGTCAGGATCGTCGTCGCTTCGCCGAGGCGAATGTTGTTGTCGGCGTTCATCGCCGCGCGCATGCCCGATCCGCAAACCTGATTGACTGTCACCGCCGTAATCGTTTCCGGCAAGCCCGCCTTGAGCGCGACCTGCCGTGCCGGATTCTGCCCCGCGCCGGCCTGAAGCACCTGACCGATCAAGGCCCAATCCACGGCGCCGACCGGACACTTGATCGCCTCAAGCGTCGCCTTCGCCACTTGTGCCCCGATGTCCGTCGCGGCAAGCGAGCTTAGCGTCCCCAAAAACTTACCCATCGGGCTGCGACGTGCTTCAACAATCACGCTGCGTGTCATGAATAATCCCCGGTAGCGGCGGCCGTGGAATCCTCCCTGTGGCCGTCGCGGTCATGCCTTGGGGGGCAACCCTGCCCGCCTTCATCGAATTATAACGGTATTTGTGCAACCGCAACAACAGGATTGGATAACGGCAGAGCGGGCACGGCCTGATCGCACGGATTGTGCCGATTCCAAGGAAATTATCGGCACGACGGTCCAAGGCGCCATGCCATCGATTCTTCGTGCGAGTGCGAAATCGCAGCGACCGGGGAGCGGCCGGTCAGATCGCCGAGACCCGCTGCGGTTCGCGGATCAGGCTCTCCGCGATCGTCATGCGCTGCATCTCGCTTGTGCCTTCGTAAATCTCGGTGATCTTCGCGTCGCGCAGGTAGCGCTCGACCTCGCTCTCGCGGCAGTAGCCCATGCCGCCGAAGATCTGAATGGCGTGATTCGCGCAGAACGTTGCCGTTTCCGAGGCGAATACCTTGGCCATCGCCGGGATGTGCAGCGAATGCATCCCCTGTGCCTTCAACCAGCAGCCCTTGTACAGCAGCACGCGCGACGCCTCGATTCGCACGGCCATATCGGCGATCTTCCACTGGATGGCCTGAAACTCCGATAGACTCTTGCCGAATTGCCGCCGCGCCAAGGCATAGTCCGTTGAGCGGTCCAGCGCCGCTTGCGCGATACCCAGCGCCTGCGCCGCGATCCCCAGCCGGCCGCCGTCAATCGCCGTGAGCGCGATTTTCAAACCGCCTCCGCGCTCGCCGACCAGGTTCCCCGCAGGCACTTTCGCATTCTCGAAAATCAATTCCGTCGTGCTGCTGCCGCGAATACCCAGTTTGTCTTCATGCTTGCCGACCGTCACGCCCGGCGTGGTCTTCGGCACCAGCAGGCAGCTCGCGTTGCGCCGATCGCCCTCTTCCGTCCGCACAAACAACAGGATCACGTCGGCCTCGGCGCCGTTGGTCACCCACATCTTCGTGCCGTTGATGACCCACTCGTTGCCCTTCAGCTCGGCCCGGCACGTCATCGCGCCTGCGTCCGACCCGCTGCCCGCCTCGCTCAACGAAAAACAATTCAGCCACTCGCCCGACGCCATCTTCGGCAGCCAGGCCTTCTTCTGCGCCTCGGTGCCAAACTTCAGGATCGGGTCGATCACCAGCGAGTTCTGCACGCTGTTGATGACGCCCACCGACGCATCGGCATACGACAACTCTTCCACCACGATCGCCGAGGCCAGCGCGTCCAGCCCGGGGCCGCCGTACTGTTCCGGGATGCAGATGCCCTGGTACCCCATTTCGCCGAGCTGCTTGATAATCTCGCGCGGAAACTCGCCCTTGATGTCGCGCTCCATCGCTCCCGGCGCGACCACTCTCCGCGCGAAATCGCGAATGCTCTCGCGGAGCATCGCGTGATCTTCATCCAACTCGTAGCCGAACCCGATGGGGCCTGGTGATGTCATGGTGTCGCTCATGCCGCCCTGCACTCTTGTTAATCCAATCCCGCTACGCTTGAACGCTGAACTCGCTTCGCGCCCTTCACGCGCTGCGCCGCTGAAATTCCGCCCGCGCGATCAGCATCCGCTGGACCTCGCTCGACCCTTCGCCGATCTCACACAACTTGTTGTCGCGCACCAGCCGCTCTACGCAGACGTCCTTCACATACCCCGCCCCGCCGTGAATCTGAATCGATTCCCACCCCACGCGGCTCGCCATCTCCGATGCGTACAACTTCGCAATGGAACTCAAACGCTTGTCCGGCCGGCCGGCGTCGTGCGTGCTCGCCGCCTGACGAACCAGCAGCCGCGCCGACTCCACCTGCGTCTCCATGTCCGCCAGCTTGAACGCGATCGCCTGATGAGAATGAAGCGGCACGCCGAAGCTCTTCCGTTCGGCTGCGTACTTCACCGCCTCCTCCAGGCATCCGCGACCCAGCCCCACCGAAAGCGAGCCGATTGTGCATCGCCCGCGATCCAGCACGCGCAGCGCGTCCACGTAGCCCTCGTTGTAATTCCCGCAAAGGTTCTCCTCGGGAATCTCGCAGTTCTCGAAATTCACCGGAACCGTGTCGCTGGCCCGCATCCCCATCTTGTCTTCCGGTTCGCCGACGATCAGCCCCGGCCGATCCCCCTCGACGATGAACGCCGAAATCGTCCGCGCGCCGCGCTTTGGCTCCGTTCGCGCCGTCACCACAAACACCCCGGCGCGCTTGCCGTTCGTGATCCAGAACTTGCGACCGTTCAACTTCCAGCCGGTCTTCGTCCGTTCGGCGCGCGTCGTCATCGCCTCGGCATCGGTGCCGCAGTCCGGCTCGCTCAAACACCACGAACCGATGACTTCGCCCGTTGCCAGCTTCGGCAGCCACTGCGCCTTCTGCTTTTCGTTTGCCGCGAGGCGGATGTGCGTGCCGCACAAGCCGGCGTGCGCTGCAAGGAACAGCGCCGTGCCGCCACACCACCGGGCCAGCTCCTCCGTCACAACCGTCATGCCCAGCAGGCCCTGCCCCGAGCCGCCATATTCTTCCGGAACCGTGACTCCGAGCAGGCCGATCCGCCCCATCTCCGCAATGACTTCGTTCGGCAGCCATTTCACCTCGTCCCACTTACGGGCATTGGGTGCGATGACTTCCAGCGCGAACTTGCGGGTCAGGTCGCGAAACGCGGCGAGATCTTCCGATAGCTCAAAACTCATGTTGCACACTTCGAGTGGACGGGGCGCAGGCCCCTTGTATCAATCTGCATGACAATGGGTTACGCGATGCAGAACCGGCGATCCAGCCACGATTATAAACCGGCATCGCCCGCGGTCAAAGCCCACGCCGACCATCAGCTTCTTCAAGAACCGATCCGCCGGCAAATTAATCAGCCCCGCCACGGATCGAGTCGGTAGCGACCCTTCGCGTCACAATCAACTCGCCACAACGGATGACGGGGGTCCTGGCCCAGCAGCAATCCCCAACCACCGCGTGCCGCCTCATCCAGCAGGCGGCCCTTGGCCAGCATGTTTTCATGCGGCAGCAGGTCGTAGGCCATGTTGTACCGCAAGCCGACGTGCGCGGAGGTCGGCATCAGGTCGGCCGGCAGCACAATCGTCTCGCCGCCGCCGCGAAGGACCACGCCTTGCTGATGTCGCGTGTGCCCCGGCATCGGCCGCACCGAAACCCCCGGCGCGATCTCGGCCTCCCCCGCGGCGAGTGACAAAACGCCGGCACTTTCCAACGGTGCGAGATTCTCCCTGCGGTATGTACCGGTCATCACGGCGTGGTTGTTGACCGCGTCATCCCACTCGCCGCGTTGCACGATGTAGGTTGCGCTCGGAAACGTGGGAGCGAATCCGCCCCGTCCGTCCTCAACCGTGCCGCCGCCGGCGTGATCGAAGTGCAGGTGCGTCAGGATCACTGTATCAATCGTGGCCGGGTCGATCTGCGCCGCTTTCAGTGAGTTCACCAATGCAAAGGGCGACAATCGGAAGAACCCCCGCTCCTTCTCCTCGAACTTCGACGCCGCGCCGACGCCCGTTTCAATCAGAATTCGCCGGCCGCCCGTTTCGACCATCACGCAGGTCGTCGCGAGGGGAATGCGGTTCGACTCATCGACTTCCACGAGCTTCGACCACAGCGGCTTCGGAATGATGCCGAACATCGCCCCGCCATCCAGCCACAGCCCGCCGCCATCAAGCAGCGTGAGCCGCATCTCGCCGAGCTGAAGAACCGGCGGCGTCGCCGTCGGGCCGGTCCGGGCCTGATTTGTTGATGTCGTCGCACTGCTCATAGACTCGTTTATAGTGACTGGCTGAAACCGAATCAATCGCTCGGCTGCACGGCGATGACGTCTTTGATTCCCCCGCCGGATCGCTATAATCGCGGCCCGATTTCAATTACGCCCCAATCAACGAAAGGACGTTCACCCCATGTTGCTCGCGGAAAAACTCGCCCGCTGGACCCACAAACTCAAGTACTCCGACCTGTCCAAAGAAGCGATCCACGAATGCAAGCGGCGGTTCATCGATTCGCTGGGCACGGCCCTGGGCGCCTACAAATCCAAGCCCGCGACCATCGCCCGGGCAACCGCCGCGGCGCTGCCCATCAAGAAAGGCGGTTCCGTCGTCGTCGGCACCAACCTGCAAACGACGCCCGACCTCGCAGCCTTCGCCAACGGCGCGCACATTCGATACCTGGACTACAACGACACCTACCTGTCGAAGGAACCGGCACACCCGTCCGATAATATCGCCGCCACACTCGCCGTCGCGCAAAGTGCCAATCGTTCCGGGAAAGACATGATCCTCGCCACCATCATCGCCTACGAAATCCAGTGTCGGCTATGCGATGCGGCCTCGCTTCGCGCGCACGGATTCGACCACGTCACCTACGGCGCGTTCAGCGCCACGCTCGGCGCGGCCAAGCTCTGGGGCATGTCCGTTGAAGAGATGATCCACGCCCAGGGACTGGCCGGCGTCTGCAACATCGCGACGCGCCAGACCCGCACCGGGCAGATCTCCATGTGGAAGGCCTGTGCCTTCTCCAATGCCTGCCGCAATGCGGTCTTCGCCGCGAATCTCGCGCGACAGGGCTTCACCGGCCCGCACGAGATCTTCGAAGGCCCCAAGGGCGTCTTCAAGATGCTGACCAAGACGCCGTTCGACGTGCAGCTCGGCTCCAAGTCCGGCGGGTACATGATCAACAAGACCTACATCAAGTTCTGGCCCGCCGAGTATCACGCCCAAAGTTCCATCGACGCCGCCCTGCAAATCCGCAAGCAGTTCATGGCCGATGGGTACACATGGCGAGACATCGCGAAGCTTGAGATGGAATCGTTTGAGGCCGCCGTGTCCATCATCGGCAGCGAGCCGGAGAAGTGGCGGCCCACGAGCCGGGAGACCGCCGATCACAGCATGGGCTACATGACCATCGCCGCGCTGATCGACGGCGACGTGACCCGAGAAACGTTCTCACCCAAGAAGTTCACCAACAAAAAGTATCTCGACCTGCTCGACAACACCACCATCGTCGAGGCCGACGACCTGAACGCCGGCTACCCCGACGGCATTCCCAATCGCCTGAAGCTGCACATGAAGGACGGCCGTGTCTATCAGATGACCGTCACCTATCCCCGCGGCCACGCCGGCAACCCGATGACCGATGACGAGGTCGAGTACAAGTTCTCGACACTTGCCGACAGCGTGATTCCCGAGCGCCTGCAGCGCAAGCTGCTCGATCAGATGTGGTCGCTCGATAAGGCGCGAGACGTCCGCAAGCTCTGGGCGTTTCCGGTTTCGAAGTGATTCGCCGCGTGAGTGGCAGCTTGTGAATTGTACTGCTTGGTTCTCTGCGCCTGCTTGGCAAGGAGCAAATTGCAGCGTCTGCTTCACAGCATTCGATGGCAGCGTCCGCTTCGCTGCATGACGTGAGGATCAGATAATCAATTCCCTTGCATTGCCGGCGCCGCGTCGCAATCGCATTTCTCTCAAAGCCCCAGGCATTTGCCTGGGGCTTTCTCATTTCGCGGAATGGCGCTCGACGACGCGACGCGATTCCGCTCGCGCATAAAAAACCGCGGCCCCTGAAGGTCGCCCTTCAGAGGCCGCGGGGTTGAACAACTTATCGCGTCAACTCAACCGAATTACGGCTGGGTGACCACGATCTGGAAGGCGCCCGACGAGCCGTGCCAGCCGGTCATTCTGATCCGGTAGGTCGTGCCGTTGACGGCATTCCACGTGACGGTCGAGTCGCCCGCAACCGGGCCACACTCGTCGTCCGAGCAACCGACTTCCGTCAGGCTGCCGCACGCGCCGCTGTACACGACCATGATCATGTCGTACACAGGGTCCGGATCCGCACAACCCGAGACGGTGTGCGGGCCGGTGACCGTGGCGGTATAGGTGTACCAGCCGTCCGGTGCAGTGTTCTGACCGGTGCCGGTGGACTCACACGAGGGAACCAGACCAGCGCTGGGCGTCAGACCCGCCGTCGTTCCATCCTTCGGAACGTTCAGCGTGAGCGGCGCGGCGTCGGCACAGTTGTCCGGAGCCAGCTGCGGGCACGGATTATTCGTGCAGTTCTGGCCCAGGGTCCACGTGCCGCCGATCAGGTTCAGACACGTCGGCTCGTCGCTGTTCTGACACAGGATGTTCGGTCCGACCGTGTAGCAGCAGCGGCCTTGCGGCAGGCCACAGTCCTGCTTGTCGATGCGGATGTTGTCCAGACAGAACGCGAAGTCACCACTCAACAGGTCACCCGCCGTGTAGTTGGCCTGACCAGCCGTACCGCCCAGCCGCGAGGCCGAGACGTTGTTGGCCGTACCAGCCAGCGACCACAGCCAGCAGCACGTGCCGGTCGTGTTGTTGACGATCTCGATCCAGTAGCACGTGCCCGCCGTGACGTTCACGCCCGGGATCGTCGCTTCGTAGCGCCACTGCGTGGCCTGGCCGAAGCTGCCGATCGGCGGGATGAATCCGTCCGCCGTCTTCGTCGGCGCCACCGCATGCGGACCGGACAGCACGCTGCCCGGGACACCGGCGTTGTCGTTGAAGATGGTGATGCGGAAATCATCGCCCGTGCCGGCCTGATTCGAACAGGCCGTGCCGCCAGCCAGGTTCAGGTAGAACCCATGCCAGCAGACGCTGGTGATCGTACCGCTGACGTTCGGGCGGAAGTCGTCGGTCGTCCGCTGATTGCAGCCGAGGGCCGCGCTCAACGCACTGACCGCACCACCGTCCGACGTGGTCAGGTGGCACTTGGCAGGATCCACACAGGTGCCGACCGCCGGACAATCCGCACCGGTCAGCAACAGGTTCACAAAGCCCGGCACGTCGGCCGTCGTAATGGCGTAGTCACCATTGATGTCGGCCCGGCACGTGTTCAGGTTGTAACAGCCATCAATCGGGAACAGAGCGATCGGGGGAGCGAGCATGTTCTTGACGAACAGCCTCACGTCCAGACCGTTGCGCTTGCCGTCGTTGTTCATGTCACCCTTGCAGCAGACCTGCGCCGGGGCGGCCGCACAATTGACGGTCAAGAGGTAATCCGTTCCACAATCAATACCCGAGAAGACGTTGGGTACCACGATAATGAGGTACTCACCGGGGCAGACGGCCGCCGAGATGTCCGTGTCTTCGCAAGCGGCGCCCGCCGTGGCCGACGCAATGCCGAACAGATCGCCGGCACAGGGGTCACCCGGGTTGTCGATCTTGAAGATCGACGTGATGCCGCGGAAGCCGCCGTTGAACGTGACGTTCAGCGTGCTGGCATTCGCCACCGACAGGCGGTACCAGTCGGTGTCACGTCGGTTCTGCGTGACGGTTCCGTCGAGGAAGGTGTAGGTTCCCGCCTCGCCGCAGACCGTGCTGTTGCAGGTGATCGTCTTGAACACGTTCGGGGTGCTGTTGCAGCCGCCGTTGGTCGTGTCCACATAGTTCGCCGCACAAACCGGCTCGTTCTCCGGCACACCGCCGCCCGGACAGGTGATCGCACAGGCGAAGCACTGGGCCGAGGACGTGACCGTGAGCGAGAGCAGAACCGGTGTTCCGCAGTTCTCGGGAACCGGATCAATTGTCGCCAGCGGCGAGTTCGCGATGTTGTTGAACGCGCCGACCTCGACAAAGATGAAGTTACCCGGGAAGAACGGCGACGCCGGCGTGGAGCCAACCGTCACACAGAGGCACGAGTCAACTTCCGCACCACCGAAGCAGGAAGCAATGCCCTGTGCCGTGACACCGGACACTTCGTTCGGCGAGCAGTCGTCGTTGGTGACTTCCGGCGTGCCGACGCACTCACCGGTCGTCGGATCCAACACGCCGTCCGCATAGATCGCGATCACCGTGTCAAAGTCCGAACCGCAGGTGCTGAACGTGATGCCCTGGCCCGGCGTTGCCGTGACCGGGATCTGGTACTTGAAGAACGACCGCTTGCGAACGGCCTTGGTCGTGGTGCCGAAGCCGCCCGGAAGCAGCTCGGGGCCCTGACCATCGGGACCGGCCAGGCGGAACGGCTTGAAGCACGCCTCGCCCACCGCCGGACACGGAACCGTCTTGCAGCCGATGCCCGCGATGGTTGACAGCGTCGGGTCGCCTTCCGTCGGGTCATAGACCAGCGTGAAGTAACCACCGTCCTGCTCGCAGGTCGACTGGTCACCCGTCGTGATCGCACAGCCGCCATCCGGCCAGCAGCAGCGGCCGGCATTCGGCGTCCACGGGAAGTTCGCAACCGGCACGAAGTCGATCCTCAACATGCCAGGACCGCGATTGTCGTCGGTCTCGTCGAAGGTACCAACGCGAATCTTGAAGCACTCGCCGACGGCCGGAGGACCGCCGCCGCCGATGTCCGAGATCGCGAGGTACGAAGCGAAGTTGCCGCGATTGACGTTGATGTCGTCGTTGCAGCCGATTTCCTCGAGGCTGGCACACTGCGTACCCTGGGGATCACCGCATTCGACGCGGTAGACTGCCACGCGCGTGTCAACGCAGGAGTCGTACGTGCTCACCACGAGACGACCAGCAACAACGCCGGCCGGCACGTTCGAGACGGTGGGGCGATAGTCCCACCACATATCGCGGAACATCGGAACCGGACCGTTTTCACAGGTCGCGGTTGTCGTGGTGCTTTCCGTTACCGCAAAGGTCGTGTCGAACGCGACCATGACGCTGCTGTTCGTCAGCGTGATCTTCGTCAGACAGGTTTCGTTGGTCGGCGGGGCCGGACAGGTGACCGAACCGCAGGTCGTGCCATCGCCCTGGTACACGCCGCCGGCGAGAACACAACCAATGGCATTCGTGCGGCCTTGCGGGTCATTCGGATCATCGACGCAACCCGACGGCAGACAGCAGGCGCCATCGACCAAATCACACGGCACACAAGTCAGCACGCCGCAGTACTCGATACCGCAGGGGAAGCCGACCGTGGTCGGGGTGCGGGCCATGGCGTAATACGTGCCCGGAGGCAGACAAGCCGTCGCGACAGCCGGCAGACAACCGGCGCCCGACGTACCCGACGCGGTATCGCCCGGGCCAGCCGGAGCCACGAGGTTACACGGACCCGGAGGAACCGGGATGAAGAGCTGGGCGTTGGCGCCCGCCTCGCTGGTGACCGTCCACGTGACGCGCGACGTGCTCGTCAGCGTGAAGCGGTAGTAGTCGTTGTCGCGGCGATTCTCAACCACCGTTCCGTTCTGGAAGGTGTAGGTTCCCATCGTGCCGAAGACGCGATCGCCACACTGGACGTTCGTGAAGTTCGGGTTGTTGGGATCCGGCGAGAAGGCACAACCGCTGTTGGTCGTGTCCACATAGTTCGCCGCACAATTCGGCTCGTTGTCCACGATGTTGGCATTGCAATCGATCGTGTTCGGATTGGCGTCGGTGCCCTGGATCACGTTGCAGAGGATGCAAGGATCGGCCTCGGCACAGGTGCCTTCGGTCCAGCGATGGAAGTAGTCCAGACAATTGCCAAGCGGCGTCGGGTCGGTACAGATAGCCGTCTGCTGATTACAGCAGGCGCCGTCGGGACCCGGACCGGCTTGAATATCAATACCGAAGTTCGCAATCGGATTGCCACCGAAGAAGTAAGCCGTGACCGAGCAGCCATCTGGAGCGGGAGGATCCTGCTCGAGGAACACGTCGCCGCTGGATCCGATTTCACCCGCGCCGCTGAAGTCGCGCGTGATCGCCCACGCCGGGCCGCTGCCGGCCGACGTGGCAACGGGCGTGACCAGACCGATGTTGACCGTATTGGGGATCAAGACATCGGGGAATGCGTAAACTTCGTTGTGGAAGGTGGGTGAGACCGTCAGGTTGATGTTCTCGGCAAACAGCACAGCACCGGCCAGCGGGCAGAACGGCGACGTGTTGTTCCAGATCTGAACGCGGAGGGGGAAGGCCGGGATGCCGCCGAACGAACCGACGAACACCGTGATCTGGCACACGAAACGATTGGTGCCAGCCATGGTGCAGGTGTCGGCCGTGATGCGGTCCGAACCTACGATGATGTAGGCCGAAGTGGCACCCAGCATGTTGTTGTAAATGGTGACGCAGGAACCGCGCGGGTCGGCTCCTTCCGTGCCTTCGCCGCCGATGCCGGACAGATCGACCGGAATCACGCGACCCGGATCGGCCAGGACCGGAGTCATGCCGCTGGCAGCAGCCCAATCAACCGGCGTCGCCGCGTCGGCGACCGTCGGCTGGCCCGCCTGTGAAACAACAGAAGCCGAGCTCGACTTGTCGGTCGAGTCGGCCTTCGTCGTCCACGTCGTGTTGGCGATGATGGCGCAACACATGCACGCCGTCATCCACAGCGTCTTAAAGCCTCTTGCGTTACTCATGGACACCTGCTCCTTAAAAAATGGATCCATCAAAACGGGAGAACATGGGGCTTGGTTCGATGCACTCCGGCATCGAATACGCCTTGCTCTGTCTGATTAGACCACCCTCTTGCAGTTTGTTCCCACTCACGTTCAAACACATCAAAGCCGTCGCACGCGCGGCGGCCGAGAAAACCACGTTCGTCTAAAAAAACTGCTTCCCATCCCTTCGTGCGAGGCCGTTCGGGAGCGGGAATCCCCGGGGGCATCTCGGACGATTACACGCATGTTACCAAAATCCGAGGCTCCGCGTCAAGTCCAATCGGCCTTTCAGACATGGAACCGAAGCAACTATTTTGAGCAGATTCGCCTAGCCGTGAGCGGTCGCAACCTCTTTGAAAAACGCCGCTTATATCTGGCCAAGCGTTTGCGCCCCAAGGTCGCGACAAGCCAACAATCAGCCGGCATGTGTGTGCTAACGCCAGTATGTGTGACAGGTTAACGCAAACAACCGCAATGTCCGATAACTCGCGCGAAAAGTTCCGAAAACATCGCACGATCCCTGATTTTGCTCGACCCCCTTATCATCGAATCATGGCGACGGACCTGCACGTCTTATCGGCACTGACGCCACGCGGCATCGATGCGATCGCGGCGGCGGCGCACGCGGTGCAGGCCAATGTCGTGTCGCTGCGCGTGGCGTGGTGCCGTCACACCGGCGAAGTCGCTTCGCTGCACGAAATCCGAACGCCCTCGCCCGGCCCGGTGCGCCGGATGCGCGAGATTCTGATCGACCCGCACACGCTCAAAAAATATACAGCCGGCGAAATATCGCTCCGGCTCCGTCAGGTCTGGGGCGAATTCTGCGCCCTCTGCTGGCTCTTCCCACACGTCGACTCACAAGCGCCCATCGTTTTCGATCCGCTCCCCCCGACCGCGTCGATCCGCTGCTGCGCCGACATCCAGACCAAGCTCGCCGAGGTCCAGCGCGGCCTCTGGCGCCTGCGCCACGAAATAGCCATCCGTCAAACTCCCAATCCCGGCGCCGTCCCGGGGCTCCAGGCCGAGCATGAAATCGCCCTCGCCCTGCCCGTCAGCGTCTATGGCGAACCGGTTCACGCCGCCGGCGATGAGCCGCTGCTGGCTTGTGCGTGCGAATACGCCGGCATGCTCGCCGCACTGCGCTGGGCGACCGATTTACGCTGGACGTGGGAGGCGCCGGGGATCATGGATGTAGCACTCTCAACGGATGACCGATAACCCGCTGCCGCTGCTGGAGTTAGGCAACACACGGCCGCTTACTGCGATTCCCCCTGGCCACCGCATGTGGTCCCTGACCTTTGCAACCCGGAACCACAGGGGAGCGTAAGAGCTGATGCGCCGATAGACTCCGGGGAAGCGGTTCGCGCCGGCTGCAAGGCTGCTCCTGCGGATGGACGGCGCGCTGCCATGATCGCGTTTCAACGGAAAGACAACCCCCAACGGACCCTCATGAATCTCGGTGACATTCTTCTTGAGCAGAAGGCCATCACGCCGGACCAGCTCCGCGCGGCCAATGAGCAGTGCGGGCCGACGGACCGGCTGGATCGGGTACTGGTGCGGCTGGGCTATTGCACGGAAACGACGGTGCTGGGGGCGCTGGGGGCACTGTATCACTTCGACGTGGTCGATCTTACGCAGCCGGACGTCAAGGTCGATATGGACATCCTTCGCAAGATGCCGTCGAAGCTGGTGCACCGGTCGAAGCTGATTCCGCTGGACCGGGTGAACGGGTCGATCCGCGTGGCGACGCCGGACCCGTTTCAGATTTATGCGTTTGACGAATTACGAATGCTCTGCGGGCTGGAGGTGCGGCCCGTCCTCGCGAAAGAGAGCGAGATCAACGAGATCATCAAGAAGCACTTCGGCGTCGGCGGCGACACCGTCAGCCAGCTCGTGGAGGACGACGGGCTGGAAGTCGTCAGCGAGGTGGGCGAATCGGCCGGCGACCTGGCGCAGATGGCCGAGGACGCCAGCGTCATCAAGCTTGTGAACGAGATTCTGCTGGAGGCGATCAACGAGCGTGCGAGCGACGTGCACATCGAGCCGTATGAGCACGATTTGAAGATTCGCTATCGTGTGGACGGCGTGCTGCGCAATACGAACGTGCCGCCGCAGATCCGCCAGTTGCAGGCGGCGATCATCAGCCGCATCAAGATTCTCTCGAACCTGAACATCGCGGAGCGGCGCGTGCCGCAGGACGGCAGTTTCAAGATCAAAGTGCACTCGCGCGAGATCGACCTTCGCGTCAGCATCATTCCGATGGTGTTCGGCGAGGGCGTGGTCATGCGTATTCTCGACAAGCAGGCCATTCTGCTGTCGATGTCGGACCTGGGCTTTCAGGACGCGATGCGAAAGCAGTTCGAGCACGTGATCAGCCAGCCGCACGGCATTCTGCTGGTGACCGGCCCGACCGGCAGCGGTAAGACGACCACGCTTTACGCCGCGCTGAACAGCATCAAGAGTGACGAGCTGAAGACACTCACCGTCGAGGACCCGGTCGAATACCACCTCGAAGGCATCAACCAGGTCGGCGTGAATCTGAAGGCGGGGCTGACGTTCGCCAAGGGCATGCGCGCGTTTCTGCGTCACGATCCGGACGTCATCATGGTCGGCGAAATTCGCGACCTCGAGACTGCCGAAACGGCGGTGCAGGCGTCGCTGACGGGCCACTTTGTGCTCTCGACGCTCCACACGAACGATGCCCCGAGCGCGACGACGCGGTTGCTGGACATGGGCGTAGAGCCGTTTCTGGTCTCCAGCTCGCTGGAGGCGGTCCTGGCGCAGCGCCTAATCCGCACGATCTGCAAGCACTGCAAGGAAGAATACCTGCCGGAAAAGCACGAGATTCCGCCGGATTTCAATTACCAGGGCGAGAAGCTGTTCCGCGGGCGCGGCTGCCGCGAATGCCGGAATACGGGGTATGCGGGTCGAAAGGGCCTGTTTGAACTCATGATGATGGATGACGATATTCGCGAGCTGGTGTTGCAGCGAGCCAGCTCCGGCAAGATCCGTAACCTCGCCATTCAACACGGAATGGTTCAGCTTCGCGACGATGGCTGGGAGAAGGTTCGCAAGGGAATCACGACGCTCTCCGAGGTCGTTCAGGCAACCAAGGGGTAACGAAGATCGCTTGCTGCGATTCCGTCAATTGCCTGGGTTCCTTTCTGGTTGTCGCCTCGCTTCAAGCATCAGCCCCACTCGCGAATCGCGTGACGTGACCCACGCGTTTCGCGCCATCCGCCCGGGACTCCGCATCACAAGGTGGCGGCGGGGCCGGCGGCGGACATCAGCGCGTCATATTGCTTCTCGATTTCGATGAGTCGTGCATGGGACGCGTCCACCGGTCCTCGGGCTTGCTCGGCGGCCTGGGCGTCAGCCTTGGCGCGCGCCTGCGCGGTGGTGAGGGCGGCCTCCAGCTGCACGATGCGCTCGGGGAGTTTTGTCCGCTCGACTTCGGCATCGGCTGCGCGTTGCCGGGCCGCGGCAAGGGCTGACTCCGCAGCCGCACGCGCCTGCTCTGTTAACTCGACATTTTTCTGCGCAGCCGCAGCAGCTTCTCGAAGAATCGTCAACGCCTCCTCCGCTTTCACAAGCGCCGCGCCCGAGGAATGGTTCGCGGCTGCCGCCGTGACCGCCGGCTGGGATGCGGCGCCGGGCGATCCGGGCTCGACCGGTTGACTGGCTGGCTCTTGAGCAGCTTTCCCTGGCGCGGTTGCCATTCGCTGCCGAAGCGCTTCGACCGACGCGGTAAACGACTCGGCTGTTTCCGTGCAGCGCGCGAGTTCAGCGCGGGCCGCGTCGGCGTGCAGCTGTGCTTCGCGCAGCGCCTGCTCGGTTGCTTGCACCGATCGCGCCATTTCCGTCAGCGTCGCCGGCGCGTTCGTGAGTTGCGCGCGCATGGCGTCCAATTCTGTCGCGGCCTGCTCGGCGGCTCGTCGCGATGCATCCGCCGCTGCCGCGATTGGTGCGTAGCGGGCCTCTTCCTCGGCCAGCGCCTGACGAGCGGCGTCCAATTGCTTTCGCACTTCGCCGGCGCGCCACAGCGCCACGCGCGCTTCTGCCAGTCGCACACTCCGCTCCGCATCCTGCTCCAACTTCGTCGCCTGATCCGCCGATGCTTTCGCGGCGTTCACCGCCGCATCGGCCTCGTTCACCCGGGTCTGCGCCTGCTCCAGCCCCGCCTGCGCCGCAGCCGTCTGGTTCACCATGCTGTCGCGGCGAGTCGTCGCCACGGCCAGGAGCGACTCGGTCTCCTGCACGGCGCGCCGGGCTTCCTGTTCAGCCGTCATCGCTGCCATGCGCTGCGCTTTGGCCGCGTCCGCCGCCGCCATCGCCGCCTTGAGCGCCTCGGAGGCCTGCGTCGCACGCACCAGCGCTGCCGCTGATTCCGGACTCTCGGAGGGCTGCGATGCTGCCGGACCACTCGGCGTTGCCGCGCCCGCGATTAACGCCTGGGCGGTTGCATCGGCGTCCACCGCGGCCTTGAGTGCCTGCATGCTTGACTCGACAAGGTTCGATGCCGTCGTCGTTGTTTGTGCCGCAATCGTGACTCGCCCCGCCGCCTCATCCCGAGCACGCCCGGCCTTCTCGACCTCCTGATTCGCCGCCACCACCGCTGCCTGCGCCGACGCCAGCGCGGCCGATGCCGCCGCTTGAGCCGTTTGCGCCTGGTGCAGCGATTCGGTCGCGGTAATCAGAGCGGCTTGCGCCGCGTTGCGAGCTTGAACCAGTTTCTCATGCGCGGACTTCGCGCTTGCAACAGATTCGTTCGCGCGATCCAGTTGGTCGGACAACGGCAACGGGCTGGCCGTCGCATCGGCTCGCACGCTCCCATCCACCGCCGACCAGCCGCGCAGCCGCCCGGCCCAGTCGCCCGCGAGGACGCGATCCTCACCGACCGTGGCCGCGGATCCGTTCACCAGCACAGCCGCAAGCGCCAGATCGTCCATCGGCCCCAGCGTCCGGATCGCGCCGCCGTTCGCGTCCCACAGCTTGACGTGTCGATCCCGGCCCGCCGTGACCAACCGACCATCCGGCGCGAAGCGCACGCTCAAGCAGCCGCCTTCGTGCGCCAGCCATTCCTTCACCAGCGCGCCGCCGTTCATCTCAAACCATCGGATGCGGCCATCCTCGCAGGCGGTCGCGAGCAGATTCGAGTCGCTCCGCCAATCCAGCGCGGTCACCGCCGCGGGATGCGATGCCAGCGCGAGGTACGGCGCTGCGGATTCGGCCTCCCACACATGCACGTTGCCGCCGCGATCCGCCGTCGCGAGCAGGACGCCATCGGGACTGTATGCCACGGATGTGACCCAGTCGGTGTGTTTGTCGATGCGATGGCGGAGCAGTCCATCGGCGGTGGAATACACCATGACACGACGCGACGGGCCGCCCAGCGCGACATGCTGCTCAAGGGGATCGATGTCGGCGGCCAGAACCGAATCGGCTTCGTTGCCGATCGTAGCGAGGAGTCGACCATCCGCCGTGGACCAGATCGCGACGCCGCCGGACCGCGCGCCTTCGCCGATGCCCGCGATGAGTACCCGGCCGGATCGGCTGAACCGCAGCGAGTTGGGAAACCCGCGCGGCACAGGAAGCACGCCGACCAGCTCCGCGCTGCGCCCGTCAAGCAGCAGGACCTGCCTCTGCCCGGTGGCGGCGACAAGCGGGCGCGCGGGATGCACGGCCAGATCGAGCACCACTCCGCCGCGCGCGGTCGTGACGATCTCCGCGAGCGGATAGCGCGCGACGATGGGCTGGGCAGCCTCGACCGCCGGGGGCGGCGC
>JAANMU010001762.1_pt1 | contig 18246 bp, 21 predicted proteins | sample 7279701 | NCBI WGS metagenome assembly JAANMU01 (sample SAMN14094539, study PRJNA606508) | bioreactor metagenome | isolation source: A lab-scale SPAN reactor treating ammonium-rich wastewater day 57 | place: Ireland: Galway | collected 2017-03-13 | reverse complement strand
CGCTGTTGCGCTCACCCACTGGAAAGCCGCCAGGGCCGGCATTATCGAGGATAAGTAAAGGAAGGGTTGTGAGCGGACTTCACTTCTACCGCGCCAATGAGAAGCCCTATGGAGCTTTCAGCAACCTTTACCGGCGCGAAATTACAATTAATGGCGCAATATTTGCGACAGTCGAACACGCTTACCAGTCGCTCAAGCCGCGCGATCCGCGTGTGCGTGATTGGCTACTTGCGGCTCCAGCTCCTTCTTTAGTGGCTTTAGCTGCTCATGTATTACCCTCCGAGGAAGCGGACCCGACAATGGTGATGAGCCGCACTGGGGAGGCGCTGCTTGGCTTCCACACTCGTCCTGGTTGGTCCCGTCTCCGGTATCCATGGATGATGGAATGCCTGCGCGCAAAATTCTCACAGCACGGCGATCTCTGCGCTCTACTGCTGGAGACCGGGGATCGCCAGATCATCGAGGCTGGGAAGATCGACGACGAAGCTGGCCGACGATGGGGAATCGTGAATGGTCGCGGCCAGAATTACTTAGGTCGCATGCTGATGCGGCTGCGTGCTGAGATGGACGGTAAATATCTGGCCGATGATGATCTGGATGCCCGGCTATTGGCCGGGATGGAGCCGTTGCGCATGGCTGTGGGAGCGGCATAGGGAAGCATTATGAAGTGGACGAATACCAAAGTCGGCTGTGCGCTACACGACGGGAAAGATCTCGTGGCAACACTGAAGGTTCGTCCGTTGGGCGTAACGGCGCGGTGGCACAATGGTATGACATGGGATATCTCGGATCAGGTGAAGTTATTACCCCAGTCAGCCGCTAAAGCTAGTCCTGTGCGCGTGTTTAAGAATAAGCGTGAGGCGAAAACCGCGATCAGCGAACATCTGGCTAATCGATAAGGAGTGAACATGTCAAACACCAAGAAGATCGAGCGCCCGCACATCGTCTGGGCGATTTTCCCTCCGCTGTACTGGATCTTGTGGGCCGGAGCCGGCTTGCTGGTAGGCACGCTTGCCTTCGGGCAAGAGGCCATCACGGGGGTTGTGGCGGCCTATGCGATGGGGCTCGGCTGCGCAGTGGGGGCGATCTTCGCAGGACCAGCCTTCGATCGTGTATGCAGTTATTTTGAGATGCGTGGCAGTCATAGACAACGGTGACACCATGAAGATCTTCGTAAATTTCTTTTTCTTTTTAGCTGCGCTCGGTGCCGCTTTGATGCTATCGGGCGTAGCCGATCACGTCCCTGGTAGCGAAACGGTCGGCTGGGGGAGTGTTGGATTTTCCTTGCTGCTGGCCATCGTCCTCTTTGGTTTGACTGACGAAGAGAATCCATTGGTTCGAGAAATGGAGCCGCTTGATGACGACGAGTGACAAACACTTGGCCGCACGTAGCCCAATCAGCCGGCTTTACGACGCCGGTATTGGCTTTGATGGATCGCCACTGCCGGGGAGGGATAAGGAGGGAGATGTAATGTTGGGAAATACAACCATGACGTCAAGCAAAAAACAAAGAACGGTGGCAGTCATTAATCTGTTTGTTGGTGCGTTCATCGGGGTGGTGCTGGTAGGAGCTGCGATTGCCGGGCGAGAAGGGCAGTTTGTTCTGGCAATAGGTACTATCGCTGCCTCTTTCCTCCTGCTCGCCTTTCGTATCCACCGGGTATTCCAGGTGATCGACTGATTAGGACGGTTCCAGACCTCCAGGACGGAAAGATAGTCAAGAAGCCCGAAGAGTTCGAGGGGCTGACATGCGGTTCCTGCTGGGGGTGCTCAATTCGTCGACGATGAACCGCTATTTCAAGCTCAGGTTCCCGGCGAACAACCACATCGCCTCGAATCAATTGTCGGCCCTGCTGATTCCGGAAGCCACGGTGGCTGAGGAGCAGCGCATTGGCAAACTCGTGGATGCTGTCATGGAGACTAATGAGCAGCTGCTGAAAAGTGGTGCCGAACATGAAAAGGAGCAACTGCGCAAACGCGGCGAGATGCTCGATCATCAGATCGACCGTGCGGTTTGCCTCCTATTCGGGCTTCCTGGAACTCCGGAATAGGGCGAATCGTCCTGGGGCGCCAGCTCGAACAAAGCGCTTTCAGAAAGCGGATGCTGGCGGCGGGCTTCCTTGTCGAAGGGCGCAAGACAGGCCACCCATCTGCCGGGCGCCCTACGGCGCTCTACAGCGTCAAACGGGGCGTGAGGCGGTGCTTTTTCCTCGTACCTTTTACGCTTGTTTGCCATGTCAAAACTCGGCGTACCATCTCCCAGAAGCCAGCTCTTCAAAGTGTGTGAGCACAGAAAGTGCCAAAGGCGTTTTCGTGTGACGCCGAGCGAATTCGAGCGTCGCCGCTTCTGCTGCTGCACATGCGCTGCTTATGGCGCGCATGGAGATAGCGGGGGGCCGCGCATAAGGTTTGCGCTATCGAAATCCGGCACGCCGGGGATTTGTTTGGTCCGGGATAATCCGCATGAGCCGAGAAGCGTCAGCTGGTCGACGTATGTCCTGGAAGATGGGAGGCGCCGGCAGAAGTCCTTCGCCATTCGGCGTTTTGGCTATGAGGGAGCCTGGCGCCGAGCAGCTAAGCTGCGCGCGAAGGAAACTGGTTTCAAGGTGCCCATGAAGCCGCCGTCAGCACCAGGTTGGCTAAAAAAATGGGCGAAGAAGTATAGCTTAAAGATTGCTTGACGCTGCAAGTGATCCGAAAGAATTGGAGGCGGTGTGCAGATGCAAAATGCGCACGACCTCCAATTCCAAAACCGTGTTGCGCTTACGCTATACCTTCTGCGGTGGAACAGATGGAATCCAGCTCGGCGGCGAGCATTCTCCCATGGTCTCGTAGGTCGCGGTGGTTCGCGCCACCCTCTATCCTGCGCATTAAGGACGCAAGAACGATTTCCGTTGCGTGTGTGCGGTATTTCTTGAGTGCGCGCGGCACATTGCCGCCGCATTGCTCAATGGAGTAGATCCCAATTTCCAACGTCAAAGGCGTGTTGTTTTCCTGTTCTTGCATGCCTGTTTTTGTTTTTGCTACCAAAACCATCATTCCTCCCAGCGAGCCATAGTTGTATATGCGACTTCTATCTCTATCGGGAATTTGTAGGCTATCGAGCTCTTATAAGTAGAGTCGCTAATTTGCCTATCAGTAACATCGAAGACAATCGGTTTTATCTGATTTTTGCAAGGCATATTCCTATAGGGTAGGAATAATCCTATGTTGCAATATCAGATTTATCTGATTCCATATCCCTCAATTCATTTGTAATATTTACGACGGCTATATGGCGACCGCATATACGTGGCCATGACATCGAAGTTTGAAAAACATCCCGGTATCTCAGCAAAATGGCGCGCAAGCGATTTCTAATCGGATTAGCAGTGGTAGCCTGGATTGCCCTCCTCTTTGTTTATTCCGACCGCGTAGGCGAGATCTCGCTGCGGTCAATTGGGTTCTATATATCCTGATTGGTATGTCATGTCTGGCCTGTCAGGTTATAAATGGGCTTGCCATCCCCTATCTCCTTTGGTGCTGAATGAGTTCCTCAGCACTCATTCGGCGCTTTGGCCGCATTGGAACTGGAGAGAGATGATAGAGGAGGGGATTACCGCAAGAGATCGCCAGGACCCGCTTGAAGTGGCTATTGAGCGGGTTCGGGAAAAATTCGACCTGTCCGGGAAGAGCCGGATACTTCTTGCTGCCTGGGTGTCTGTTGGGTTGGTTACAAAGTGCTAGCTACAGAAAATAAATAATAGCGTCACTTGGAGTATTCCTCGTCCAGTCTATTATTTATCACGTATTTCGTGATTTCCGCATTGCTTTTGACATCCAGCTTCACAAGTATCTTGAAGCGATGCGTGCTGATTGTCTTGATACTTAGATTCAACCGCTCGCCGATGCTTTTCAACGATTCACCGCGACTAATCCCAATGAGAACATCGAATTCGCGACATGTCAGTGTGTCATGAGGGTTTTGTTTGCTGGGCTTTTCGTCGTTGATCAGTTTCTCCGTCATTGCGTTGCTTAGCCAGCGATAACCGGAAGCTACTTTTTGGGCGGCGTCATGTATCGCTTCTGGTTTTGCGTCCTTTGTAATGTAGCCGCCTGCGCCAGCACGAACGCAAGCCAAGGCAAATTCGTCCTCCGAGAAACTGCTAAACATCAGTACTGGCAAGGAAGGTTTGTATTTCTTGATCTCTCTAAGCAACTCTATTCCGCCTATATCCGGCAGATTGAAATCGAGCATTACGAGATTCAGATCTTTTGACTTAACCAGGTTGAGTGCTTCCTTGCCAGTGTCCGCTTCTGCGGCGACTTGAATAGTTGGATATTCCTGCAGTAACTCGCGCATCCCGGCGCGGACAATATAATGGTCGTCGACTAAAAGCACTTTAAGCACAGTCTTGGTCATGCCGTGCCTCTTTGATTTACAGGTACCGTGAGGGTTATGGTTGTACCATAACCAGGCGCTGAGCTGATATCCAGTTTCCCCTGCATGTACTGAGCCCGTTCTCGCATGCTAATGACACCGAGCGATCTTGTTTCACCATTAGCCGTCTGTTGCGATGGCAGACCAACGCCATTATCCGCAATCTCGAGAACCAAATGGTCATCTTCAAGGCAAGCCTGAATCGATACTCTGGAAGCATTTGCATGCCGCGCAACATTGGTGAGCGCTTCTTGGACGATTCTAAAAATTGCAGTCTCATTATTTTTTGGGCAGGTTACGCCTTGGCACAATTCCATGTGACAAGATATACCCGTCATTCTCGAGAATTCCTTTGCGTACCACTGAAGCGTTGGCATTACGCCGAGCGAATCCAACATGGAAGGTCGAAGGGCTGAAGTGAGGCCTCTGGCAAGCTGCAGCGTGCTTTCAGAGAGCGCTAAAAGAGACTGTATTTTGGGTTGGCATTCATGGTCTCGCCCCGCTTCTGTTGCCAGCGTATCAAGACCATGTTTAATCATGGTCAGGTTTCCTCCCAGCGAATCGTGAAGCTCTCGGGCAATGCTTTTATTTTGCTCCTCACGGACTTCTTCCATGCGGCCCGCCAGTTTCCGTTGTAACGCGAGCAAACTATTCACTTTTGCAGCCATTGAATTAAATGAGGAGATCGCCTCCCTTACTTCCCTTGACCCCCCAGGTTCGATTCGCACAGAATAATCCCCCGTTTCAATTCTGCGGGCAGCCGCAACCATGGATTTGAGTGGCCTTAGTGCATTTGATGTGATTGAGACGATCATGGCGAACATGATGGACAAAGCGGCAACTGTGGTCACAAGTCCGAAAATAAACCTATCGTATAGCCTGTTTATGACATAAGTGGGATTTGCGTTTACTGTAATTGCTCCATAAGAAGTCCCACCCACTTCAATCGCTTCTGATTCCATGATTGGAGAAATTCCAACCAATTCCTGGAACCATTTCGGAGCGACCAGCAGCTCACCTTGTAGTTCCTCGCTTATGACATTACCGGAAGGATCGACCCATGATATTTTGTCGAGCATCGAATCGGTTACTCTTGTGCGCAGCATCTGTCGTATTGTTGTGTAATCCCCTACGACAGCCATTTCAGAAATACTGATGCGGATTGAATCCAGCAGCTCGCCTGTCCTTTGGGAGAATTGTTCTCTCTCCATTTTGATATCGCTTCGAACGATATTGGTGATCAACAATACTCCAACCAGAGCCATGACTAAACCTACGCCAACCATTACTCTGAAAGAGAGCGATAGCTTGCCCCATATAACTTGAAGGTGCTTCATGGCGCGGTTTGCATTCCCACAACCTTTGTATAGAGGTTTTTTTGCTCAAGGTACTCGGTATCGTTTGCAAGCTCAAAACCGAGAATGTCTTTTTGCCCAACCAGCTTCGCGCTCGCTGAGAGAATATTTATCCCGTCCTGGTGGTGTTTCATCTCCACAAGAGATTTCTGCACTAAGGCAACAACATTGCGCGGCAGACCTTTTTTTGCCGCTACAGGCATATTCAAATACGGCTTTGATGTCCACAAGATGCGGTATTTATGATGTTCCCTCCTGGCGAATTCACGCATGACCTCGGAATTCACCCCGGCTGCTTCAACCGAGCCGGCAAACAATTGACCCATTGCACCTTCTTGATTACCTGCAAACTTCACATCAACCTCGATGCCGCGAATATGGAGATGGTGAATCGGAACCATGTAACCTACGAATGCAACTTTGCTTGGGAACACTACTTTCTTGTTTTTGAGATCGGACAGTTTTTTTATTTTGGAGCCAGCTGGAACGACAATTTGCCCCGAAATGCTTTTTCTCCCGTCTCGAGCAATTACTGAATAACCGGATGATTCATTATCAGGATGGAAAATGTGATTGGAGAACATGAAATCAACTTCTCCCTTCTTGATCATTTCGCTCGTTTCCGGCCCCGATTTCCCGATCCGCACTCTTAGTGGAACGCCGCTCTTTTCGCTGACATGCCGAATAATCGGATTCCAATATTGAGCCGTCAGCAATGGGCTTCTTTGGGAAATCACCCCAAAAACATAAACGGGTTGCTCGCTCGCGTATGCGGAGGGTGACAATAAGACCAGGAACATGGCAGGAATGAACAATCGCAACTGTACTAAAACCACCATCTCACCTCGCTATCCTTGCTAGAAAGTTCTTTTGGGAAATTTTGCCCTGCAGAAATTGCATGTCAAGATAAACATGCGAATTTACGTTTCACACAAGAATACTTCTTGATTAAATCGCTAGCAAAAAAAAGAGGGGAGCAAAGCCCCCCCCCATTATTCCATGCATCAATTGCTCGCTGCTCCAGCAAGCTCGTTGCTCGATGCGGGGCGATCTTCGCCTCTCCAGCAGTCTGTCGCAATCGGGATGAAACGAGCTCTTTGCTCGGGTCTAGGTGCCGCTTTGCAGTACCCGTACCCTTGCAATTGTGATTTCTCAAAATCATTGCATTGCCCGCATGTGACGTTTCTCTTCATTCATTCCCCTAAAAATGGAAGTGTTTAGTGGCTTGTCGGCACGATCGCTGATAAAGGCAGTAATGGTGTGACTCAAAGAAAACACCCACCAGGAATAACCTGGTGGGTGCTTGAACTGATCGATCAGGCTGCCCGCGGTACGAGGGTGGCCTTGGCGCGTTTCAGCGCCTCGTCAGGCAGTTCGGCGATCGATTTCCCGGGATGACCAAGCCACTGCACCAGTTGCTCCACGGTGCGGTTTTTCTTGCTCAGCAAATCCGTGACTTCTTTCACCAGGGCGTCATGCGCGGCATTGTCCCCGACGGTTGATTGCTGCCTGCTGGACTGGGCAGCTTCCTGGTTCTTTTGCTGTCCGGCACCGGTTTCGGGAGAATCGCTGTGATCGCTGAAATCCTCCTTTGCGTAGATCGACAGGCCGTAGCCCGTGCAGACGGCGATGGCCTTGGCCAACGTGCGCATCACGGAACGATTCCAGTCGGCGGAGGTCGGCGAGCCCATTGGGCGGCCGGCGTGGTCCATGACGGGAAGTAGCTCGATGTGCTCTTTGCCGCGCCAAGCCACCTTGATGCCCACCATATAACCGCCGGCGGTGGTCAGGTAGGGGCGCTGTTCGATTTCACCTGATTCCGGATCCGTGTGGTTGTAGTGGAGCACTTCCCAGACGAAATCCGGATCGGTGATCTTTGCCGCCGCAAGAGCTGCTGCCCAGTCGAGGTAGCTGACCTTGCGCTTCTCCCCTTTCGTGGAGACGATCGGTTGTACTGACGACGGATCGGAGTCGGGCTTCAATGCCAATTCCCGGAGGAACTTCTCGCCGTCACCATCGTAACCCGCGTACATCGACAGGCCATTGCCGCATACCATGGCAATGGCCTTGGCGCGACAGCGACTGATCGTGTCGTTCAGAATGCGCGTTGTGACCTTCGCTCCCGCCACCGGTTGGTTGCGGTTGTCCAGGATTGGCAACCAGGTACGCTGAAGCTTTTCGCCGACATGCATGTCAACGGCAACAATGACCCCGCCGAAGATCTCCATGCCTGGCATGCCACCGAAGAAAACAACCGACTGATCCGGCCGGCCGGCCAGTCCCAGAAGGGTGGCCCAGCTGATGTAGGTCAGGTCTTCCTTCGAGTTGATCAGGTTTTTGGGGATTGTGGTCCCCACATTCTTGTGGAAATCCATGTTTCTCTCCTTTAGAAGGGCTTAATTGCCCGTTCGAATGAATTGCGCTCTTCGGTGGGTATAAAAAAACAAACCCGACCGCAAAGCGGCCGGGTTCGGGTTGAGATCGAGTTACGGTTGGTTGCCGTTGACCCAGTTCTCGTAGATTTCCATCACGACGCGGGCGTCTTCTTCGGGTGAGCCGTTGAGGATGATGTCCTTCAGGCTGTCCTTTACCGGGTCCAGGCCAGACATCAATCGGTACTCGCAGGCCAGCTTGCCCCAGTCGATAAGGGATCGCGGGCTGATGGTGATCCGCAAGGCGCCTCCGTTGCCGACGAACGATTCACGGATCTGGCGGGCCAGCGAAACCATTCCGTCGCGAATCTGCTCGGGCAGGCCCGGAGCATGCTTGCCCAGAAGGGCTTTCTCGTGCTCTTCAGGCAGAGGTTCCATCTTGATCTTGATGAAACGATCGTAGAAGGCGAACGAACCGACCTTTTCGCCGGCGTAGGCCCCTGATTCATCGCCATGGCCGCCAGAGTTGCCGGTAACCGCGACACGGAAATCCGCCGCTGGCTCTATGACTTCCCCGGTTTCGCCAATCGTCAGCCTGGAGCGTTGGTCGAGGATATCGACCAGGCGCATCTGTTCGCCCGGATCCATTCGGGTGATCTCGTTGGCGAGGAAAACCCCGCCGGCGCGCATGGCGGCTGTAAGCGGGCCATCGACCCATTTCGTATTACCATCCACCAGGCACATGGCCCCAACCAGGTGTTCGAACCGTGTTTTCCCGGAGCAGGACACGCTCCAGACCGGGGTGCGAAGCCGGCCGCAGACTTCCAAAGGAAGGCTGGTCTTGCCGACACCTGCTTCTCCGAGCAGGAAGATGTTTTTCCTGGGGGTTTTGGGGCCGAGCCACAGCAAGATCCGCTTCAGGACCATGGGCTCGAAAATGTAGTTCGGATCGATGTTGGGTACGGGGCCGTCGATCGTGTCGCGCACATTGATAACGGCAGCGTCTGGCGCCGTAATGCCGAACAAGCTGTTGATTTTTTCCTGCATAAAGACTCCTTCGTTGGGGCCCGACATGGGCCCGTTCGGAAGGAGTTGCCATGAGACGAGGCGATAAAAAACCCCGTGCCACTGTGGCACGGGGTTGGTGGGAGATTTACCAGGCGTAGGGCTCGTCGCTGGAAGGTTTCATCCAGTTCTTGAGCAGGCTTGGTTTCTTCTTGGGTGCGGGAACCGGGGCAGGTGTTGCCGGGCTTGCGGCTGCGGCGCCTCCAGGAAGCGTTGGCATGCTTCTTCGGACGTGGTTGACTCTTTCGGTATTGCCGACTCTTGATTCGATCTCGCTGCAAAGTCGTCGCAATTCCATCGGATCGATTGGGTTTGTCGAGCTTTTGACAAAATCCATAACAACCGAGTCTGGGAAAGTCCCGACCAGAAGGTAACTGTCCGCTATTTTTTCTGCAGGCGTAGCCTTGGTTCCTGGTCTGCGTTGCAAACCTCCGGTTTTACACAGAGACCCAAAGTAGACAGCTCCATCGGACATCAACACCCATATCTTTGGAGTTCCTCCATTTTTGTGTACCAGGACGTTGGCCATGAGCCATTACCAGGCGTAGGAGGGTGCCGTCGAGGTTGGCACTGTCGGCGCGATAGTAGGCGCTGCAGGTTTGGATTCCTCGTGGGTAACCGTAACCTTTACTTCCTCGACCTTATCGGTCGGGGCCGTGGCAGGCTCCACCGGGAGCTCCTTACCGGCTTCTTGAGCTTCGACAGGGGGGGTATCCTGTGCTGCTTGGGCTGCAGCTGTCTCAACCGCTTCCGCCTGTTCCTCTGCCATATTGATGGTGAGATTGCCCTCCAGCATGCGCCGCGGCGATTCGAGAATCGTCATAAGGCCGGAAAGGACCAGGAAATCGTTGCCTTCGATGGCGCCGGTGGGCGGCAGTTTGGCAATCGTTTCTTCGACCAGGCGGGCCAGATTGCCGAGGCGCTGGCCGTCCAGAAAGGACAGGGAGCGTGCCTTCTCGGTAATGCGACGAAGCAGCCCCTTGATGCGTTGCGATGCCTTGACGGCACCCGGCTTCCAGGTGTCCCGCACATCCTGGGCGATCTCCTCGATTACCTGGGCGGCCAGACCTTTTACTTCGTTGGCAATACCGTCTTCGACGGCCGCAGGCATGTCAGCCTTGGGCTCGATCTTGTAGGCGGCAACAGAAGCCCCGATTTGGCGTTCGGCGTGGGTTGCGGACGGGAAGCGGGACTTCCACTTAGCGACACTGGGGTGTTCCTTTTCCCACTCAGCCAGCCGCTCACCCCACTTGTCCATCAGTTCGATTTTCTCCTGATTGACCTTGGCGGTGATTTCGGCCAGCTCGGCGAGCAGGGGCTCGACGGACTCGTCGGGGACAGCGTACCCCGACAGAAAGCGCACGCCACGCTGGCGGCAAGCCCGGATGCTGGCTTGGCGGGCAGTGGTGAAGGCGCGGAGGTATTGGGGGTCGATGTAGCGGACGCTGCCGGCCGTGAAGGCGTTGGCGTCATCCAGGGATTCCCCATCCTTGCTGACCGTGCCGGAAATCGTCCGGATCTCGGGCACGATAACATTGAGTTTGCTGATGATTTCTTGCATTCACTTCTCCTTGGTTGGGCCCGGAATAGGCCGTTCAGGGAGATTTGTCGGGTGCTGGGGCGATAAAAAACCCGGCCGCCATTGGCGACCGGGTTCTGTGAGGCTCACATGGCCGGAACGACGCGCATTCCGGACCACCCGTCTCCGATCACGAAGACTTTCATGCCTGGCTGCAGGGCCGATCCGGCTTGGGTTACGGCCATCATGGCAGGTGCGTGACCGCCATTGGCGGGTTCCATTGCCACGATAACCTCCTGGGCATTGTGCCCAGCAAGGGCATCGGTTGCAGCATCACCAGCGACAGCGCCGGCGAGGCCGGCCAGGATCATGGCGGCAGTACGGCCCGATCCCTTGCCGATTTTGGAGCCGACAACACCTCCGAGAGCGGCGCCAGCGCCACGGCCAGTCCATGCGGCCGTCTGCGACGGCTCGACGCGGACGGGGCGGACCTGGACAACAACCCCCATTTGGACATTCTGGGTGCGCATCGCGCCCTGATTGCCATAGACCCCGGAGTTGGGGTTCGTGCTGTTGTTCCAGCCCCACTGAGCGGAAGCCGGGACGGACATGATGCCAGCGATGAAGCCGGCGATGATGACGAGAATGGTTCTCATGGGATTTCTCCTAAATTGGTCGGGCGACATGCCCGGTTCGAGGAGAATTGTTATTGCGGGGAGCGATAAAAAACCCGCCGCGCAATGAGCGCGACGGGCGGTTTACCAGGCGTAGGAACAATCCAAAGCCTTAGCTGGCTGCCATGCATCAAGAACTGGTTGGAGCCCCGGGTTTCCCTGGCTGGATTTCCCAGCTCCCCCGGCATATTCACTGGCGGGCTTGATGACTGCGTAGCGGTAGCCTGAAGTGATTTTGATCCCATGCAATCCTAGTTCCTTGCAGACAGCGTGATAGGTTTTGCCGTAGGAATTCTCGACTTCTTTAGCCATGATGCGCTTGAAAGCCTCTTCTGGCGCATCTGGATAGTGGTAGTGATCGTTCATTCTGAATGTCACGACCATTCCAAATGCTTTATCCCATCCAATTGTGGCAATCGATGAAGATTGGCCACTTGTGTCGTAGCCGATCATTAATTTCTCCATTGTGATGGGGCGGAATGCCCTTTCACAGCGGTTTGCTTTGGAGGGGGGCTATAAGAATTTCTATTAGCCCTCCAACCGGCAATTCAAAGCGAATCACAGAATGCCGGCCATCTTGGCGCGGCAAAATCTACAAGGAGAAAACACATGCAAGACAACGAAGAATTGGCACCTGATTCGTGGTTGCGTCACCTCGCGCCTGGTGACGAGGTTTTCTGGTGCGATCCGGATCGTCATATCTCGTCCGGGATCTACAAAATCGACAGCATCGTGGGTGGGTGGGTCGAAAACCTGGATACCGTTGTGGTGCTGAAAAACAGTGCCGGCAGCACGGCCGAGGTTTTTGCTTCGGAGTTGGCCGCCCACAAGCCGGATAACCTTCTGCAAGTCGTCTTCCGCGGGATGATCTTCGGCTACGCCGACTCAGCCGACCTGGCCATCGACAAGGCTGCTGACGCTTTCAACGTGGTTTTCGAGCAGGTGCATGCCGCCATCGAGGAAAACGCTGAAGTGAACGGGGAAGTTCTGGGGAAAGCCTGGGTTGTCCGCGACCCTCCTGCCTACACCCCATGCCGCCTGCGCCTGACGCTAGACGTCGCCTACGACCTCGGCGGCGAAAGCGCTGATGAGATGCGTAATCGCCTCTACCAGATGGTCGAAAGGGCTATCGGCGATGGCCTACTGACCGGCTATACCGAAGCAACCGTTGAAGAACACTCGGTAGAAGTGAAGGAAATGCCCGAGCCGCTTTCCGAGGAGGATCTGGCCAAGTTTATGGCGCGTCGCATCACAAACAACCAGATCGCCTGCGAGGATATTCCTGTCCGCTTGGCTCGCTACGGGCTGATGGATCCCTTGGATTTCATCGCCGAGATGCGCGAGCGCATGGAAAACGAAGCGGAGGTGGCGTGAGCACCGTAAAAACCGATTCCAAGGGCGGCGCCAGCATGAAACGCGACTACCATGGTTACCTGCGGGTGCGCGAGAGCGTCGGCGAACCCTGGCGCTTTTGCGTGAGCGGTTTCGACAATACCCGTAGCGGACAGAACGGCCGCTGTACGGTGATCAAGGCCGACGGTTCCCGGGAGTCGGTGCCAATCGATGCGCAAGACAGGATTACGATTCGCGGCAGGAAGTATGGCCGCGATCACTGGATCCACTAACCGACACCCGGCAGCCCTAAGCAGGCCTGCCGGGTTTATTGAAAGAACAACATGAATCTTTTGAAAACCAAGTTTTACCCGGTTGATGGCGAAACCGGGAAGATTTACCTCGATCCATTCGATCGGGAAAAAGACCTGGCGAACAAGTGGAGCCGCGGTGAAAAACCCTGCATCGGGCTTCGCGGCGGGTATCTGATGTCACATCAGTGCTATCACAAGTTCAAGCCGGTACCCACCGTTACTCAGGAGTCCCTGCTTCGCGATTGGGAAGCTGAAGCCTCCCAATCGCGCTACCTCTGGGAGTCGGCTGCGCGCTTAATTTGCAGCGAGTTGCGCGAAAAAACCGTCGAAGAGGCCCTGAAGGAAATAACCAAGTATTACCGGGAATTCCGCTCAATGGCCGTCAGCGCATACTACGGCCGCGCTGTCCGCGATCTAAAGGAGCTGATCAGGCAGCGGGAAATCGTGGCCAGCTGGTCCTGACATCACGCACTACCAGCCCGGTCCCCATTCATGGGGGCCGGGTTTTTTATTACTTGTCGCAGGATCAATAGCTACCGAAAGAGGCGATTCCAGCTTCTCAATAAGGAGGAAATCACGATGTACACACATAAACAACTCGAGCCACTAATTGAGCGAATCAAAGCTCTATCCGCTACCGAAGATAACACCGGTTGTAGCGAGGAACTTACCGTTGTCGGATCTGCTGAATTCAAGGCTGTTCTCGATGAGCTTGACCGCCTGTGTGCCAACCCTTGCCGCTTAATGCTGGGGCAGCACCGCCACAGGCACGGCAGTAGCTTCTATGGTCTTATGGTCCCTCCTGGTGAAACGTTGGGCGACAGCGACCTAGAAGGGTATCTCCAAGAGGAGTACGAGCCGGAACTCGAGGAGGAGCTTGTCGTCGAAGAATTAACACCGATTTTCATTGAGGCCACTAAGGTCAACCAAAAAGAGGTTGCCGAGCGGGTTTTCGCGGTCTACGGCTTTGGCGAAGGCGTTCAGGTGCTCGATCACAGCTGCTGGGATACCAGCGATCCGCTCGACTATACCAAAACCGTTTATGTCGAGTACGATGATGACGTGCCGGAAGCTGATTCACATAAGGTTTCCTTCCATGTTCGTTTCGACGCCACCGGCAAGGTCACCGAGGCTTACGCGCTGGAATGCGACAAGGGACAGGAAATCGGCCGGCGCGGCGACATCGACAAGGTTGCGCCGGGCGAATTGGGCAAGCTCATCACAAAGGGCGGCGAGGAAGTTGCCGGCACCTACGAAACGATGCCTGGTGCGGCTGGTATCAATTTAGCCACCAGGAATTCCGATGGCACGCTCGACATCGAGTATGCCGGCGAGACCGATATCTGGTGGAATGGCCAGAAAACCGTCAAGGTGAACGGCGAACGCCAATTCGTCACCGCCTCGGGGAAGATCGTACCCGAGAGCGAAGTGATCCTTGTGCCCAGAAACAAATAGCTCCCTGGTCTTGATGCCCTTAAAACGTCCTCCACTACTGGTGGGGGACGTTTTTTATTGATAGCGTATTCAGCAATCCATATCGAACCCTTACATAAGGAGGAATCAATGGATCTCATCGGTATTACAGGGCTTGCTGGTAGCGGTAAAAATACTTTTGCCGAGGCAGTTGTGCAGGAGGGATGGAAGCTGTACTCATTTTCCGATCCTATCAAGAACGGACTGGCCGCTATGTTCGGTTTCCCGCGTGACTGGCTGGATGACAAGGAAGCAAAGGAATCTGTGGTGCATCCTTACGGCGTTTCCTTGCAGCACATGATGCAAACGCTGGGCACGGAATGGGGGATGCGGCTTATCCATTCGGATGTCTGGATTCTTCGAGCAAAACAGTTCGTTGCGGAGGCTTCCCTGATTTATCCGGGTGTTGTTATTTCGGATGTAACCTCTCCCGAGCAAGCGAAATTCATTCGGGACAATGGTGGCCTGCTGGTTCATCTTGTTCGCGGCGGCGTTACCTTGGATGAAGTAGTCAAGTGGTTCGAGCCCGACGATCTGGTTGTCTACAACGACGATTCGATTGATCGGCTCAAAGCGAAAGCGAAGGGCCTAGCACTCGGATTCCATTCCTTTGTGCCGTAAGAATGAAAAAACCCGGAGCCGTTGGCTCCGGGTTTTGTTTTGATACTTGCAGCTTATGGCGTAAACCTGCACATGCTAGCCGCACGAGCCGATAAAGCCGCATTCCAGGCATTTATCACACCCGTCTACGCGATGCAGGGAGTTCGCTCCGCAATCCGGGCATTTTTTGCCCATCCGGCTTTGCTGGATCTCCTCCGTACGCTCAATGACGGGCACCTCGAGGGCAGCGACGTCAGTCCACATGAAGCGGGCCGCATAGTTGGCGGCCAGCGCCGCGGCGGGGATCTGGTTGCCGTCAGCGTCCAGGAAGCCTCGGTTGATGAGGATACGCTGGATGGCGTAGCCGAAGGCTGCTACCTCTGAGCCATGATAAAGGGGGCGGGCTGTGCCGTCTTCCTTCACCATCATGCCACAGCGCACCTGGCCGCGATCCCATACCACTTCCCGCATGTTCTGCAGGGCCTTGGCAATGGAGCCGCCGGAGCGCGCCATCATGCTGAGCAAACGCATGTTGCCGGTAATCCACTGGTGATCCACCGACTGTTGGCCGGCCGGCATGAAGAACTCAATGGGGCGCTCGATCGTGACGCGCTGGCCATTTACCACGCCATCCACCTTCATGAAGTTGATGGTAAGGTAGGTCGATTTTTTGCCATCGTAGGTGGCGTACTCGACCTTCGATGTGATGCCTTCCAGATCGCCGGCCGGGCGGGACTCGAACTGCTTGCGCAGGGGATCGTCTTCTGCCAGGGCTTCTTCCGCTTTGGTTTCCGGCTGCTGTGGGGCAACCGAAAGCACCGCGCCCAGTTTTTCGTTCGGACGGTAGGTGGTAATGCCCTTCAACCCGGCTTCCCAAGCCTCCAGGTAAAGATTCTGGAAGTCTTCGTACGGGTAATCCGCCGGCACATTGACCGTTTTGGAAATGGCTGCGTCGATGAACGGAGCTACTGCCGCCACCATGTCTTTGTGCGCCTTTGCGCTGATCTGCAAGGCAGTGACAAACTGCTCCGGTAAATTACCCGGATCGCCCTCCATGTGCTTGAACAGCCGGTACGCATGATCCTCCACCTCGTACTCCCTGTGGGAGCCGTCGGCCATGCGTTTCTTCCTGAAATACGACCAGGAGAACGCCGGCTCGATGCCGTTTGACGCATTGTCGGCAAAGGCCAGCGAGATGGTGCCGGTCGGCGCGATCGACAGCAGGTGCGAGTTGCGAATACCGTGCTGGCGGATGTCGGAGCGAATGTCCTCCGGCAGCCGCCGGGTGAATTCACCGCCGTTGTCCAGGTACTTATCCGCATCGAACAACGGAAACGGCCCGTGTTTCTTGGCCAACTCGATCGATGCCCGGTAGGCTTCGTCGCGCATTAACTCGGAAATGTCGGAGGCGAATTTACGGGCCTCTTCCGAGTCGTATCGCATGCCCAGCATGATCAGCGCATCTCCCAGGCCAAGGAACCCCAGCCCGATACGGCGTTTCTGATGCGCAGACTGGCGTTGTTCGTCCAGGGGCCAGGCCGTGAGGTCCAGCACCTTGTCGAGCATCCTCACCGCGGCATGAACCGCCTTGCTGAAGGTTTCCCTGCAGAAACTCGGGTTTTCACCGAAAGGGCTCAGCACATGTCTGGTCAGGTTGATCGAGCCCAGGCAGCAGCAGCCGTAGGGCGGCAGCGCCTGTTCGCCACAAGGGTTGGTTGCCTCGATGGTTTCGCAGTAATTGAGGTTATTCTCCCGGTTGATGCGATCCATGAAGAGCACACCGGGCTCGGCCATGTCGTAGGTCGAACGCATCACGCTTTCCCAAAGGTCGCGTGCGCGCACTCTGCGATAGACCCACATACCGTCTCCGCGCTGGTACGTGCCCTCAATAGACGGGTGGGGTTGCGCTTCATGGCAAAGCTCGAAATGCTCGTCGTTGCGTACTGCCTGCATGAATGCGTCGGATACGCTGATCGACAGGTTGAAGTTTCTCAGCGCGCCGTCTTGTTGCTTGGCAACGATGAACTCTTCGATGTCGGGGTGATTGACGTTGAGGACGCCCATCTGGGCGCCGCGGCGCGCACCGGCCGATTCTACCGTTGCACATACCTGATCGAACACCTTCATGAAGCTCACCGGACCGGAAGCACGGGAGTTGGTCTTCTTGACCCAGGCGCCTTGTGGGCGAATGGACGAGAAGTTGTAGCCCACACCTCCCCCGCGCCGCATGGTTTCGGCGGCCTGTGTGGCGGCGCCCATGATGCCGACGACGCCTTGCTTGTCGCAGCCGGACATGGTGTCCGAGAGCGGTTGTACGAAGCAGTTGATCAGGGTGGCCACCGATTCGTCTCCGGCTGCGCCGGCGACACCGGCGGCGGCATTGATGCGCCCCCCCATGATGACGCCCAGTTCTTCCTGGGCATGAAAGAATTCCTTGGCCTCGGCCTTATCCTTAGCCAATGCCTTGGCGACGCGCATGCGCACGTCGGCCACGGTTTTTTCGCCTTCCTTGGCGTATTTCTCCAGCAGCACTTCCTTGGAAAGCTCCTGGCTTTCCAACCAGCTGATATTTTCCATTTTCATTGATTTCTCCTGTAATCCCGGGACCCCGGGAGATTGTTCGGGTTGCCCAAATGGGCAGTGTTCCCTGGTAATTGCCGGGGAACGGGGAGATAAAAATGCAACGAGGGAAAATGCTGCAGGGGAGGGCGGGACGGTTGCATGTTATGACGACAACCGCCCGCAGCGGCGGTTTTAGCCGATTACTTCGATGTTGTCCTGGATGGCTTTCTTGGATTTCGTCAGCCTGACGGCGTTGATTTCGACCATCTGCTCATAGGCGGCCAACTCGGAAGGTGACGGCCGTACATGCCCATTCCGCCACCTCGAAATAGTCGAAGTGGTTGTGCCGGTCAGGGCGGCCAGCGCGCCAAGATCGTCTGATGCCACCCCAAGGCGTTTGGCCCATCGCTCGATGATTTTGAGCATAGGGACACCATCGAATTTCTTGCGCCAGGCGAGCTTTTCCTTATTGGCCCCAAGTAGTTCCCTTGCGTTTTCGAGCCATTTTGCCGGCACTTTGTTGGTGCGGCCGTGCTCATAAGCGACCAAGGTCGGTAGCT
>JAANMU010001760.1_pt1 | contig 18251 bp, 12 predicted proteins | sample 7279701 | NCBI WGS metagenome assembly JAANMU01 (sample SAMN14094539, study PRJNA606508) | bioreactor metagenome | isolation source: A lab-scale SPAN reactor treating ammonium-rich wastewater day 57 | place: Ireland: Galway | collected 2017-03-13 | reverse complement strand
CAGGCGGTCAAGACGGCCATGAATCAGGTGAACGCGACCGCCCGCATGCGCGAGGCGGCGAAGAACGAGGCCGAGGCGAAGAAGATTCGCGTGATTGCCGAAGCCGAAGCCGAGGCGCGCGCCAAGGAGTTGCAGGGCGTCGGTATCGCGCGGCAGCGGTTGGCCATCGCCCGCGGCTTGAAGGAATCGGTCGACGCGTGCAGCGAGGCGGGCATCAGCCCCGAAGAGGCGACCAAGATGGTGCTGCTGACCCAGCATTACGACACCGTCGCGGCGGTCGGGGGTCGCAGCAAGGCGACGATCATGATGATCCCCTATACGCCGACCGGCATGTCGCAGGTCAGCGACCAGATCATGCAGGCGTTGATGACCACCGGCGAGGCGCAGAGCGGCGACGGTGCGACGTCTCATACTCCGCCGGTCCGCGAGGCGAGGCATCAGAGGCCCACTCTGGGAAGCAGTACGGACTCCGGGGCCTGACGGTCTTGGTCGCCTGTTTCCATGAGCAGCAGTCCGGGCATGGCCATCTCTCTAGGCGGCCATGCCTTTTTTTGTTGACGGCGATGGTGGACATCGCGCTCGGAAATCCGAATAGGGCGCTCAAAATTCGGTAGCCGCGCCCTCTGTGCGCGCTCTAAACTCTGCTGCATGAGTATGAGTTATTCACCGCGACGAGCCGCCCCTTGGACGACGCTTCCGCGGCCCGGCGTCATGTGGCGTGCGATCGAGCAGCGCGACCGGGAGTATGACGGGGCCTTCTACTTCGCCGTGCGAACGACCGGCGTGTTTTGTAATCCGTCGTGTTCCGCGCGCAAGCCGCTGGCGAGAAATTGCATTTATTTCCGAACGCCGCTCGAGGCTGTACGTGCTGGCTATCGCCCGTGTAAGCGTTGCCGGCCGGCGGACGCCGATTCGCTCGCGCCGGATTGGATTCGCCCGCTGTTGGCGCGGATTGAATCCGGTGACGGCGAGCGGCTTACCGACCGGGATCTGCGTGCCATAGGTTTGTCACCCTTTCGCGTAAGAAGGTTCTTTCGGAGCAAGTTCGGAATGACGTTTCAGCGTTTTGCGCGGCAGCGCCGGCTGTCGAACGCCGCCATGCACATCAAGAAAGGCAAGGACGTGACGACCACAGCGATCCAAAGCGGGTACGAATCGATCAGCGGGTTTGAGTCGGCCGCGCGCCTCGCATTCGGCACGACGGCCCGCCGCGTTGCGACCGTGCAGCCCGTGTTTTCGAGAACAATCAACAGCCCCGTCGGACCATTGCTTCTGGGCGCGAGCGACAACGGGTTGTGCATCCTCTCGTTCAGCGAGGGGCGAAGTGTCGCCGCCAACGCGACGCGATTGGCCCGGCAGTTGAAGCGCCCGGTCCTCGCCGGCACGCATCAATACCTTGACCTCACCGAGAAGCAGCTGGCGGAGTACTTCGCGGGCAAGCGACGAGATTTCGATCTGCCCTTGGACTACCCCGGCACGCCCTTTCAACGGGCCGTGTGGTCAGCCCTGCGCCGAATTCCGTTCGGCCGAACTTGGTCTTACGAACAGTTGGCGAAGGCAGTGGGGCGACCGGGTGCCCAGCGGGCGGTCGGCACGGCGAACGGCTCGAACCGAATCGCGATCATCATTCCCTGCCATCGTGTGGTAAATAAAAGCGGCAAAATCGGGGGCTACGGCGGGGGCGTCTGGCGGAAGGAGTTTCTGCTGAACCTCGAGGGAGCCACGCCCGGCCAGTGAGCAAGGGTGCGGCGGGAAGGCGCCCTACAATACCTGTCGCCGCCCGCGCGAACCTGACTGCCGGGGCTGTCGTATGGAGCGAGTCGAGGAGAGGAAAGCACCCTGAATGACTAACCCTTCGCTGGATCGTACCCCACGACTTTCGTCTATTATTCTGGCCTATCTCGGCGTCTATGTCGTCTGGGGATCGACGTACCTTGCCATTGCCATCGCCGTCAAGTCCATTCCAGCGTTCTGGATGGCGTCCGCGCGATTCCTGATCGCCGGGTTCATTCTCTATGTGTATGCCCGATGGAGCGGCGCGCCGCGACCGACGCGATTGCATTGGCGCAATGCGGCCATCATCGGCACGCTGCTGCTCCTGGGCGGGAACGGCGGCGTCGTCTGGGCGGAGAAGCACGTTCCGTCGGGCCTCGCAGCGCTCATGGTCGCGACCGTACCGCTGTGGTTTGCGCTTGTGGAATGGTTGCGACCGGGCGGGAAGCGACCACCGGCGCGAGCCTGGCTCGGCATCGCGCTGGGATTCGTCGGCCTCGCGGTGCTCTTCAACCCCGCAAGAATGCTGGGTGGCGATTCGATTCACTATGGCGGGGCGGCGGCGCTGGTCATGGCGTCGTTCTTGTGGTCGTGCGGGTCCATCTATTCGCGCCATGCGAAGCTCCCGGAATCGGGTTTGCTCACGACCGGCATGGAGATGCTGGCAGGCAGTGTTGCCCTGGGGGTGTTTGGCGCGATCGTCGGCGACTGGCGCGAGTTGAGTACGGCCACCATCACCACCGAAGCACTGCTTGCGGTCGCGTACCTGATTGTATTTGGATCGTTGATCGGCTTTACATGTTACATGTGGCTGCTGAAGGTCAGCACGCCGCACCGGGTCGCAACGTACGCCTACGTGAATCCGGTTGTGGCGGTGTTTCTCGGCTGGCTGCTGGCGGATGAGAAGCTGGGCCTGCCGACGATGCTGGCGACGCCGATCATCGTGCTGGGCGTTGTATTCATCACGACGGCGCGGGCGACCGGCATCGCATCCAAAACACCGGCAACGTCGAGCGCGTCCGAGGCGAATCCTACCGAGCCGCGACCGTCAGGGAACGCCGAATCGCCTTGTGACGAATTGATCGCCCGGGAAACGATCGACACCGCACTGACGCGAGCGCCTGCACAGAGCGGTTGCTGATGGCGATCTTTCGCGGCGCTATTTCTTTTCCGCGACGATGGCGATGCCGAGTTCTTTCAACTGCTCGGGCGACACGTCCGACGGCGCCTTGGTCAGCGGATCGACTGCGCGGGCGTTCTTGGGGAACGCGATCACATCGCGGATCGAACTGAAACCGCCGAACAGCATGACGATTCGATCGAGGCCGAGCGCCAGCCCGCCGTGGGGCGGTGCGCCGTACTGCAGCGCGTCGAGCAGATACTCGAACTTCAGTTTCGCCTCGGCGTCGGACAGTCCCAGCAGTTTAAAGATCTTTGACTGCACATCGCTGCGGTGAATTCGGATCGATCCGCCGCCCAACTCCGTGCCGTTCAGTACGATGTCATACGCCTTGGCGCGCACCTTGAGCAAGTCCTCGGCCGGGGGGGGAGCGGCATCCTCCAGCCGCAACAGATGCAAGTCCTCGTCCTTCGGACTCGTGAAGGGATGATGCATCGGGAAGATGTTCTTTGAATCCGCGTCCCAGCCGAACAGCGGAAAATCCACCACCCAGCAGAACGCCCATTTGTCCTTCGGAATCATGCCGCGCCGTTCGGCGACTGTGGAGCGCAGCCAGCCCAGATGCTTGCAGACATTCGCCTCGCTGCCGGCGGCGAACAGGATGAGATCGCCGGCCTTCGCGCCGGAGGCGTCCAATATCGCCCGTTGAACCTCGGCGTTCTCCAGAAACTTGGCAATCCCCGTTTGAAAAGCAATCTTGCCGCCTTCTTCAACGACCTTGACCAGCAGCAGGCCGCCCGCGCCGACGCCCTTGATCTCCTCGGTGAGGCCGTCGGTCTCTTTGCGCGTCATCGCCGCGCCGCCGGGGACGACGATGCAGCGCACGACTCCACGGGCTGCGATGGCGTCGCCAAAAACGCGAAACTCGCTCGCGCGAACGGCATTGGTGACGTCTTTGATCGTCATGCCGTATCGCATGTCGGGCGCATCGCGCCCGTAGTCGCGCATGGCATCGGCGTAACTGATGCGCGGCAGGGGTAGTTGCATCTCCATGCCGATCGCCGCCCTGGCGATTTCGGCCATGCAGGCCTCGACATGCTGCATGACGTTTTCCGGCTGGACAAACGCCATCTCAATATCGACTTGAGTAAATTCCGGCTGGCGATCGGCACGGAGGTCTTCATCGCGGAAACAGCGCGCGATCTGCATGTAGCGATCCAGCCCGGCGATCATCAGCAGTTGCTTGAAGATCTGCGGCGACTGCGGGAGTGCGTAAAATGAGCCGTGTTGCAGACGCGACGGGACAAGGTAATCACGCGCTCCCTCTGGCGTGCTCTTGCATAGGATCGGCGTCTCGATCTCCAGGAAACCGTTTCGGTCGAAGTAATCGCGCACGGTTTTCGTGATCCGGTGCCGCAGCATCAGCGCGTTCTTCATGGGCGTGCGGCGGATGTCCAGGACGCGGTTCTCCAGCCGCAAGTCTTCATTGGTCTCGATGTCGTCGGCGATCTCGAACGGCGGCGTCTTCGACTTGCTCAACAGGTCGATCTCGTGCGCGGCGACTTCGACTTCACCCGTGGGCAGGTTGGGATTCACGTTGCTGCCGCGGCTGATGACCTCGCCGCGCACGGCGATGACGTACTCACTCCGCAGGCCGCGGGCAATCTCGTGCGCCTTCGGGTCGGTGTCAGGGTTGAATCGAAGCTGCGTGATGCCCCCGCGATCGCGCAGGTCGATGAAAACCATGCCGCCGTGATCGCGGAAGTTGTCCACCCAGCCGGCGAGAAGGACCGTCTTGCCGATATCGCTGCCGCGCAGCGCGCCGCAGTCATGTGTTCGCTCGTTGTACGCCAGTGGCACAGCTTTCTCCAGTTGTTCTTATCCCGACGGAAGTATAAGTTTCGCCAGGAAGTCAAGGTGTTCCCAGGTTGGCCGAGGAATTCGACCGATCCTGCAAGGAGGCCTTTTCGGCGAACCAGTCGCGCAAGACCTTTTCGGCAGGCTTGCCCCGGGGCGTGTAGTTGTAGTCATCCATGCCGCCTTCGGACGTGTCCCATTCCCACCAGATGATTCCACCGATGGCCGGCTCCCTCCCCCAGGTTCGCAGGAACGAATCATACAACCGGCGCTGTTCCTCGTGCCCGGCGGGCGTGGCTTTCTGGTTCGCGTAATAATTCCAGCCCTCGTGGGCGGCGCCTTCCTGCGAGCACCAACCGACTTCGGTGAAGATGATCGGCTTGTTCACTTCCTGTTGGAACGTGAGAATATCGCGCTTGATTCGTGCCCAATGTTGGTCGATTTCGGACGGCAGCGGGTTGGCCTTTCGCGCCAGCTCGTAATACGACGTCATCCCCACGACATCGAGCCGGGACCAGAAGCCGATCTTCGTCGTCTGATAATGATCCCAGTTTGCTGAATAGCCCAGTTTGCCCCGGTAGTTCTGACGCACTTCTTCGATGATGCGCAACCACCGCTCGGTATAGGTCTCGGTCTTGACCAGTTCCGACCCGATCATAAGAAGCTCGACGCGGTGCGACTCCGCGATCTTCGCAAAGTGAACAATGAAATCGCGATAGCGCCGGAACCAGCCGTCCCAGTCGTGATTCTCCGGGACGATCCGGCCGCGCCACTCGCTGTTTCGTGGATTCTTGAGCAGAACGACCGGCATGAGAATCACGCGTAGACTGTTCCGAGTCGCATGATCGATCAGGCGGCCCAGATCCTTCGCGTCGGGGGTGCGACGAGTGTCAATATGCAGGTCGACCGTGCCGGCGTGTTCCTGCCAGCCGTGGACAACAAAAAGCACGGTGTCCGCGCCCATCTGGGCAATCTCCGGAATCAGGCGGTGGTAATGGTCGTAGGCGCTGACACCGTTGATATGCAGTTGAATCGCCAGGCCGCGATACTGACCGACTGGGGTCAGATTGGAACGCGACGAGGGTGTTTCCAGTCCGCTGACGACCTGGTGCGCCCGGTGCGATGGATCGCCGGGGGGATTGGCGGCGTCGCTGGCGACCGGCGCGCGAACAGCTTGCCAGACCACTCCAACGGCAAACAAGGCGACAAGCGTTTTCAGGGCCGTTTGCATGGGTTTTCCTGATTTCGCCGATCAGGCTTTCGCCGGGACACCCCCGGCAAACCGGGAATCGTAGGGCAACCCCTTCGTTGGGAAAAGCCGTACTCCTTGCGCCGAATCAGATTGACGGAGTGACGTTCGCCCCGGCCGCGCAGCAATTGCAGGTTCACCCAATCAAGCGGGGATGCCCGATACTCAAGTATGTCCTACGGCCGACTAGTGACCAGGTTCCTGGGTAGTTTCACGATCCTTGCCCTCGCTGCTTGTGACCGATCCGGGCCACCTCCGACCGCAGTGGGCCCCGCTCGCGGGCAGGCTCCTCTGGCATCGTCTCCCGCGGACGCGGTTGTTCAGCTCCAAGCGGCATTCGAGAAAAGGGACTATGAGTCCATTGCGGCCTTGGTGGTTCCGGCTCGGCGGCTTGCAACCGTCGATTTCCTTGCTGCCGTGGAGGAAGTGCTCCAAGCCAATGCACGGCTGCGTCAGACCGCGGAGTCGGTATATCAAGGCCCGGTCAGCGAAACATGGTCGATCGGCGAGATTGAGAACAACCTTGGCCCGTTCTCGGCACGTGTGAAGCTGATCGGCCAGGAACTGCGGGGCGACAAAGCCGTGGTCACGCTTCAGGAAGGCGACCACATCCCGCTCTTCAAGGCCCATTTTGTTCGTGACAAAGAGCGGTGGTTGTACGATGCCGAGCCGATCCCGGCGGCCATGATCGGCGAATTGCGCCGACTCGCGACGACGCTGGACGACGTGGCGCAGAAAGTCCGTGACGGTGCGGATATCCGGTATTACATGGAGATCTTTTTCAAACAAGTTGCGCCGCAGATGTGTCGCGTGCTTACTGCGACCGATCCCGTTGTGCAAACGGCCAAGTCTCTTGATAGCGACCCACCGTGATGTTCGTCATCACAGGGCTTCCGAATTACCGGTCAGTCGAGTGAGTGATCCCCGTGAGCCGGCGTGCCCGCGAAGCGTCCAGCGTCGCCTGCATTCGTCGTGCGACCTCTTCGGTAATTCGCTCCAGTGACCAATCCCGCACCTCGTCGGCGGTGATCGGCTCGGCGTACCAAACATAGACCGGCTTTGGCGAAGGAAACCGCTGCGATCGCGGCCAGGCTTCGAATGCGCCATCGACGATGGTCGGCACGATCGGCACATTGGCGCGCTTCGCGATGGCGAGACTGTTCGGGTTGATCTTGCCAAGCCGACCGTCCGGCGACCGAGTGGCTTCGGGAAAGATCACGACGGCCCACCCATCCTTCAGGCGCCGCAGGATCTCCTTAACGGCACCAACATCCGCGGCGCCACGTTGCACGGGGAAGGCATTGAGCGCGCGAATCATTCTCCCGAAGATCGGGTTTCGAAACAGCGTATCGCGAGCCATGAAGCTGATTTCGCGGGGCAGCGCCTGCCCGACGGCCACAGGGTCGAAGTAACTTTGGTGATTGGAGACGATCAGCACACCGCCGGAGCAGGGGACCCGGTCTGCATGAAAGGCACGACCACGGAAATACATCGAGAACGACGTTCGCGAGAGGAATCGCATGAAGCGATAGAAGGGTTTCATTTCGAGGCGTATGAGTTGAGCACCGTCAAATTGATCGGCCGTGCAAGCGGCGGTCATCGCGCGACGAGTTGCCGTTTGCGAACCTCTTCGAGCAGCCGCTCGACCACTTCATGAATGGTCATTTGCGTCGTGTCGATCGAGATGGCCGTGGCGGGGTGAAGCAGCGGCGCCCATTGGTGTTGATCGTTTCCGTCTCGCTCACGAAGGTTTTCGAGGATCAGGTCGTATGAGGTTTCTTCGCCGTCGGCGATCAGCTCCTGGTAGCGCCGCATGGCACGCCGCTCCAGCGACGCATCGAGGAAGAACTTCAGATCCGCATCGGGAAACACCACGCTTCCCTGGTCGCGCCCTTCAGTCACCAGCGAGCCGAGCCGGCGGCCGATCTCGCGCTGTTTTTCCACCAACAGCTTGCGTATCTCCGCAATACGGGCAACAAAGCTCGTGGCCTGGTTGACCGCCATGCTGCGCACTTCTTCGCTGACATCAACGCCGTTGAGCAGCACGCGTGTGAAAGTCGGCCCGCAATCCACGTGAACTTCGCTCTGCCGTGCCATCCGGACGAGCGCTTCGTCGTCTTTCAGGCGGACCCCCCCCTGAATCGCCGCGAGAGCCAGTGCGCGATACATTGCCCCCGTGTCCAGATAGGCAATCGACAGCTTGCCCGCGAGTTTGCGTGCGGCGGTACTCTTCCCTGAACCAGCCGGCCCGTCAATGGTGATGATCATGCTCGACTCCATGAGCGTCTTGGACATTATATGGATCGATTCTCACGCGCCAAACAAGAATTGATGCAAGCGGCGCGATCGGTACAATTCACAGGACACGGAGGTGGCGAATGACAAGAGCCTTGCAACGAGGGTCGGCCCTCTTTTCCTGCTTGACGGCCCTGGCAATCGGTGCGGGATGCAAAGATCGCTCTACCGGCGTCCCGGCCAGCGCCCCCGCCGCCGAGCTTGCAACACCGCGAGACGTGTCTTCGCCTTCACCCATCGCAACGATTCAGACCGGTGCTACGACTCACGCCAACTCGACCGAACGTGTCGAGGGGGTGGATGCCCAGGACGATCCACGTGGGCCGGATTTTCTTCCGAAGTCAGGCAAAGACGGTCCGTGGATCAAGATCGAGCCGGTTCGGGTATATGACCCCGGCGAGTTGGCGACCGCGCTGATCTCGGACGACACGGCTCGGCTGGGGTACTTTCGAATCCGCTCGGTCGTGCGATGCGTCTATCAGATCCCTCACAGCACGCGCGAAAGAACTCTGGCACGCGTCGTCGTCATCTCCACGGAATCCCCGGAAGATGCATATGGAATTCTGTCGTGCCGTGCGCCGGCGGCGGAACAATTCCGCATCGCCGGCGAGACACGCGTGACCCGGCGTGACGGCATCGGTCTTCATGCGTGGCAGGGAACCGCCTATGTGAATGTGACGTGTGATCGTTCCGACTCGGAGACGACAGAGGAGTTGATCCGATTGACGAGTTACATGACCGGGCGAATCCGGCGAGAAAGTCCGCCGCGCATGCTCGATGCAATGCCGCGTGATAACTCAACGATCTACTTTCGTTGGCTGCTGCGAAACCTGGCAAGCCTCCCGCCGGATGCGTTTGATCTGGCCGACCGGCTGGACCCGCGAAAGCTAAGCGAGATACTCGGCTTGTCCCGCGAGACGCTCATGTGCGTCGGGGCGTATTCCGTGCGCGGCGGGGAGCCGAACGTCGTCTGGATCGTGCAGTATCCGAATGTGCGCGCGGCGCACGATGCTACGGCGCGATACAAGAAGTATCTCGATCAAAACGCGAGCGACCCGTTGGCCGTCTCGACCAATCTGCTCGCGCCGCAGGGCGTGTACCTCGCCGGAACCTGGACGGCGGAGCTTGAATCGATGCAGTACATGCTGCCCCGGATTCAGCAGTTGCTGCCCTCGCCGTAATCGACGATGGCGCGCCGCGATGGTTGCGCGATGTAGCTCGTCAGCCTTCTGAAACGAGCAGGGCCTTGCATTCGCTTGGAATGCAAGGCCCCATGCTTCGCTTCTCTTCCCTTTTCGAGCGGTTTCAACCCTACGGCAGCAGGATCTCCATCACGACCGGCAAGTGGTCCGAAGCGCCGTGCAGCGCGTCGGCGATCACGGCGCCTTCGGGAATCGTCGGCGGGTCGTTGATGTCGTTGTTGAAGTGATTGCCGTCGTTGCCGTACGCATGGTACGACCCGGTGCGGTAGGTCAGCGCCACGCCGTCCAGCAGCGCCTGCGAACAGAGAATGAAGTCAAATCGGTCGTCCAGGCCGCCGATGGACGCACCGGCGGGCGCGCCCGCATTGTTGTTGTGCGGCGACTGCGTGTGAATGTCGCGGAAGCTGCTGTTGGCGCTCCAGTTGCCGGGCCGATTGATCGGATCGAAAGCACGACCGTCGTTGTCGACCTGCGAGCCGATCAATTCCTGGTACGCCGTTTCCGTGCTCGTGTACAGGTTCATGTCGCCCGCGATCATGAAGTTGCTGCCGGCTGGCAGGGCGTTCGCATGGGCGCGAATCAACTGTGCCGCGGCGAACCGATCCGATGCATCGCCGCCGGTGTTTCCGGCCTTCAGGTGCGCCGAATAGATGTAGAACGACGATTCCGGCCCCGTGAACCCATTGATGGTCAGCCGCCAGCGATCGGTCTGCCGCGGACTCGTCGCCACGATCGCGTGATCGGCAGGACCGGCGAAGGTCAGCCGGCTGGTGCGATAGTAGCAGGCGTTGTCCGAGTCGGGCCCGTTGGAGAAGGTGGCCATGTTGTAACCACCCGGTCCGCCGACGCCGTTCAACACGGTGTTCAGGAACGTGTTGGCGGCCGAAGAGCCGTTCACTTCCTGGCACACGATCAAATCGGGCAACACGGCATTGAGGATCGCCTGATACTGCGTGGTCCGATCGGACCCGCTGTAATTCAGCAGATTGTAGCTCATGACCTTGATGGCCAGTGGCGGCGGTGCGTCACTGAACCGCTTGCCGGTCGGGCAGCTTTGGCACGAGCTGGATTGCAACGTCGCATAGAAAATGCAATCATTGCCCAGACCGTCGTAGTTGACCCAGCGGAATCGAACTCGGTCACCCGGCGTGCCGCAGGTTTCCTCGTCAGGGCAGGCGACGCAGATCAGTTCGCCTTCTTCGAGTTGATTCGGCCCCGCGCCCGACACGACCACACACGACGAAATGCCGGCTTGATTGAAGTCGACCTGATACTGGCAAAAGCCGGTCGGTGAATCGGGGCAATCGTTCGGCGGGGTTGCGTTGTCGCAGCGGGCGATGTCTTTCTGCGCCGCCGGCAGGCAGGATGTGCCCGCGCCGCCGTTTGCCAGCACCAACTGGATAAAGCGACGGATGTCCAGACCGTTGACCGCGCCGTCGAGATTCACATCGGCGCAGACGTTGGGCTCCAGCCCCAGCACGACATCAACGAACTCATCGATGTCGTCGATGTCCACGCGCTGGGATTGATCGATGTCGCCGTAACAAGTGAGACAGGCGTTGCTGCAATCGTTCTCAACGCCCGGCGTGTCGTTGCCAGTCGGCGGGAGGTCTGCCGTGCCGATGATCCAGTTGTTCAGCGCGCCGGCGCATCGAATGACGTGGAACGGCGAGCTGCCGAACGGCGTCGGGCCGACGGTCGGTCCGTAGTACCACTCGGTGCCGACCGGCGGGTTGTTGATGTCTTTGACAATGGCAATCGAGTCGAGCACGCGCGTCCACGGCGTGATATCGAGGATGCCGTCGTCGTCGGTATCGAGGTCCTGGCCGCTCGTGCCGGTGAAGCCCTCGACGAGCATGTGGGTCACGTTGTCGTCGTTCTCGAAACTGACGGCCGCAGACAGGAGGTCGGGCGTGCCGATCGTCAACGTGTTGCGCGCACAGAGGAATACGCCGTCGGCCGGCGTGACCGCACCGCTCAACGGCACGATGGTTTCAATCACACCACTGCCTGCCGCCGCGGCACCGTCGCCGATAACGATGTACGTCAGCGAACCAAGCGGGACGTTCGCCGGGCCCTTGATCTCAAAGTATTCATCGTTGTCGACGCCGTCCTGATCAACGCGAATCTCATTGATGAGCATTCCGTCGGCCGTCGGGCAGGTGACGTTGGCGCACACGCTGGCCGCGCCCTGGAAGACGCCGCCGATGCCGTCGCAAAGTGCTTCAGTCAGATTGTCGTTGCAAGTACCGCCGCCAAGGCAGCACGCGCCGACGGCACCGCAGTCCGGCTCGGTGTCGAGGTCAGACAAAATGCGGGGCAGTAACTGATAGCTACCGTCAAACGGGGCGGCTGTATCGCTCTGGCTGAAGACGCCGGTGATCGTCACCGGGCCTGAAGGAATCGTCATGCCTTCGAAATCCAACTGGTTACTTGAAATGCGGACCGTGGCGAAGCCAAGCCCGTCTGTCACGAGATAATTGCTGGATGCAAGGCCGCCCTGGAACGTGCCGCCCGCATTCAGGAACGTGACGCACGAGAGCGTGACAATTTCGCTCTCCAATCCCTCGGCAGTAGCGCTCTGATCCTGAAAATCGCTCGTCGTGACGCTCAAGGGTGCGGTTGCACCGACGTTCGCGCCAAGCGTGATTCGTTTGAGCGGAAGCGACCCGTCTTCCAGCTCGAGCAGGCCGTTGAACTGGTTGGTGACACCCTGCACATCGATCTGGGTGCCTTCGGCAGCGGCCGCCAGAATGGAATCGATCAACGCGTTCGCACCGAAGACCGTCAGTCCGCTGCGGCCGCCGGGGCCGGAGGCGTCCTCAATTTGGAAGGATTTGACTGTAGGGCTCTGAATGAGGTCGGTCGTCGAAGAAATGACGACGTTGCAAAGTTTGACGCGCGAGCCAATTGGCAGTGCGCGTGCGTCTGCAATGGTCATGCAAGCGCCACAGGCCGGGTTCGGCGCGGGTGTGCAGGTTGTGCCGGCGCCCTGAAAGACACCGCCCTGCCCCTGGCACGTCAAAGGATCGAGCAATGCACAGTCGTTTCCGTTGCAGCACGCGCCGGTGCAGATCGAGCCGTCGCCGCAGGCGCTCCCAACTCCCTTGAAGATACCGCCGAGATCGTTAATGCAGACGTTGCGCTCCTGGATGTCGCAGAAGCCGCCCTGGCAGCAGGCGCCGGTGATGGCATTGGCCACGCCCGGAGTATCGACGCCTGTCGCCGGATCGAAAATGCCGACGTTCCACGGTAGACCGCCATTGGGCAAGCGATATACATGGCCGGGAGCAAACGTGCCGTCCGGTCCGACAACCTGGCTGGGATCGGTGAAGTAGTACCATTCGTTACCGGCGATCGTGGGCGGATTAGTCGTCTCAATCACGCAGACGCGATCGATTTCCGTTGTCCACGGCATCGTATCCAGCACGCCGTTATCGTCCATGTCAAGATCGTTTCCGGCCGCGCCGGTGAACCCCGCGACCAGCATGAAGGTGAGGTTGTCGCTGTTCTCAATCATGTCTTGCGCGATACCAAGATTGAGGTCCGCAGTCGCGCCAAATGTGTTGTTGTCGCCGGCGATGAGAAAGTATCCGTCCGGCGGAATCGTCTGGCCTGCGAGATTGATTACGCGCTCGATTACGCCGCTGCCACCGGTGCCGTCACCGATGATGAACAGGGTCAGACCGTTCAGGCTGGTGCCGGGCACACCAGTCAACTCGATGTACTCATTGGTGTCCGTGCTCGGCATGTCGATACGGATTTCGTTGATCTTCACGCCAGGAAACGAGACCGGGCAGAGGCCGGAGGTGCAGGTCGAGCCGAGGCCGACAAAGACCGCACCGCTGATGGCGGCACACTCGGCTGGGGTGACTTCAGTACAATTGCTTCCGTCGCAGCACGCGCCGGTGGTCGGCGGGCAGCTTGGCGCCGCGCCCGGGGAGGGCGTGGTCAGTGCGTAAGAGGTCGTATTTCGCAGGCCACCCGCGCCATTGGGGCAGCGGTGCATCGAGACGACTGTCGCATTTCCGCTTCCGGCCTCGTTGACCTGTGGCTGACCGGCGTTCAACAGGACAAGTAGCTCGACGTCGTTCGGCTGATTCGCGCCGTAGACAAGGGCGTCAACCAGGTTGGTCGTCGTGACGGCCGTGCCGTTCGGGAAGTCCGATCCATTGGCCTGGTAGAGCGCGACGGCATCCGCGCCGTTTTGAAGTGTATTGTCATTGAAGATGATCGATGGGGTGGGCGTCACACCGGCGTTGCCGATGAGGAAATAGCCCTGGGCGTTGGTTTGAAATCCGTCGAGATCGAACGCGGCATAGGACGTGTCATTCGACCCGTTGTAGAACACCACCACGAGGCCGTTCAGCGACGTGTTCCCCACGCCGCCGTCGTACAGTTCGACAAACTCGGCGGCATCGGTTCCCTGCTGATCGGCGTCCACCTCATTGATGCGAATCTGTTGCGCCTGAACCGGCGCGGCGACGAAACACAGGCAGGCGGCCAAAGCCAATCCCGCCACAACGAACTTTCCCAGTCCTCGAGTCAACATTCCCTTGTCTCCTGGTGTTGATGGCCACGTCGCATAGGACGGGCACACGCTTTTCCCCATTCTTGATTGCTTGGCACGTCCGCTACGGCTGACGCTTGCGGACGTTGATTTCGTTCCTGCGAACTCTAGTCCACCCCGGTCAGGATTCCACGAGCGCCCTGTTCAATTCACGTTAAATTGCCGCCAGGCGCTAAATGGACTTCCCCACCATTTCGGCACGTTCCGCGCGACGCATCGCGCGAATCTCGCGACCACTCCTGGATGGGCGGATTCAGACGTGGCGGATAGCGGGGTCCGCGTTGCCTGAACCGGCCGTTGAATCTGCCATCCAGTTTACCACAAATGCAGTCGGGAAGGTACGAAAAACCCCATAACCTCATCCAAGTCCCGTCGATCGGCAAGCGAAGTGTCGGCAAAGACTTACAGGTCGGCGCGAAGCGCAGCTCGCAACGAATCACAGGATCGTAATCACCAACTTGCAGCGGTGATTCTCGGCCCTAAAGTTCCCGCCATGGATGACCGGATCATACTCGCGGGAGTCGACGAAGCAGGTTATGGACCGCTGCTAGGCCCGCTGGTCGTGTCGGCCGTCGTCCTGGAGTGCCCGGCGGATTGGGCCGACCGGTCATTGTGGGATGTTTTGAAGGCAAGTGTCTACGCGTCGCCGCAGGATCGCAAGCGACGAATTGCGGTCTGCGACAGCAAAAAGCTTCATAAACCGGGGGAGGGCGTGGCGCGCCTGGAGCGTACGGCGCTGGCGGCGATCGGGGCGGCAGGCCCGCTGCCGGAGAAACTCGACGCATTGCTAGAGCAGGTGTCCCCCGGCGCGGCGCAGGCCGTTCGCGGCGAGCCCTGTTATGGCGATCCTGGAGTGAGCGTGCCCCTCGCCTGCGACGCGGGCGCGCTGGCCGTCGCCTCGGCGACGCTGCGGCGAGACCTTGCCGAACACGAAGCATGCCTTGCGCGCATCTTCTGCGAGGTCGTGACCGAGGGGCGTTTCAATGAGCTGGTCGGCCATACGAACAACAAGGCGGCTGCGCTGCTCGGCCTGACGTTTCGCCTGATCGATAGAATCTCCCGCACGTTTCCTGATCGGCCGCTGGTGATCCAGGCGGACCGGCAGGGCGGACGAACTTCTTATGGCCGGCCACTGATGCGCTCATTTGAGGATCGGCGATTGAAGATTGATGCCGAGGAGGAACGCAGCAGTAGCTACGAGTTGACGGATTACAAGACTCGATGGCGGATCAGCTTTGATACCGGCGGCGAGACGAAGTATTTGCCGATCGCGCTGGCCAGCATCGTGAGCAAGTACGTGCGGGAGGCGTTGATGCATTGTTTCAATACGTTCTGGGCGCGCGAGGCGCCCGGCGTGAAGCCGACGGCCGGATATTATACAGACGGAAGTCGCTTTATGCTGGAGATTTCGCCGCACCTGGAACGGCTGGGCATCGCGCCCCAGCGGCTGATGCGGCAGCGTTGAGGAGAACCGATGCCGGGATGGCTCGCCAACTGGTTGGAGCGACATCAGAATCGAACGTCGTTCTGGCTGCACATGATCGGTATCCCGATGACCATCGCGTGCGTGCCGCTTGCACTGGTGCAGCTCTCGCGCGATCAGTGGGACTTGTGGTGGCGGCCGGTCGTGCTTCTGGCGGGCGGGTATCTCCTGCAATGGATCGGACACGTCATCGAGGGCAACGATATGGGTGAGATCATTCTCATTAAGAAGTTGATGGGGCGGCCATACGTGGCCGTTTCGCCGAGGTATGCGAAGAAATAGCAAGCGGCGAATTGCGTAAGCGGTGCGTGCTTAGTCCTCTTCATCGAGCGCTTCAGTTAAATCACCCTTGCAAATCTCGCGAAGCAGCATTGTCGCGTAACAACCCGAAGGCAACGCGAAACGTAATTCAACAAACGGGCCATGTTCATCATCGCCGGTTTCGATCGCGAGATCATCGGGCCGGAACCGCAACGGTCGGCGCGCGCCGTGAAAGCTCATGCGCCGCAGCTTGCGAAATTCATCGAGTGTAACGCCGCCGGCTTCGAAGACCGCGGCTTCCAATTCGCCGATCGCGCCGCCGGCAGTCGTCATACGCGGCGCAAAGATCGGCCCACTGGGTGAAATCTCGAATGCCGCGGCGCGTGGTGCTTCGGTCTCCGCATCGGTCACGAGGAACACGGCGCCATTGTCGTGTTTGTACGCCAGATCGCCCTCGCGTACGCGATCGATTTCGCTGATGCGCTGCGAGAGAACCCGATTGAACAGATACGACTGAAATGCGTTGACGAAGAACTTCTTGAGGCGGTCGTCGAGTGCGTGGGCCGCGCGGTGATGCTTTCCGCCAGACTTCGCCATGGCTCGGCACATTCTCGCATTCGTGGAGAAGCCAAACGGCCAGGCTTTTGCGGCGGCATCGAACTTCCCGGCCTGGTAAAGCTGCCGCGCTTTGAGCACCGGCCCCGTGTCCAGCGGCCCCGGCGTGCCGAGGATAAGATCGACGAGGGTCTTCGGGTCATTTTTGAGAATGGCCTTGCCCATCTCCCAACTGTCGCCGCGTAAGCCGAAGCGCTGCTGCCCGAAATAATTGGGCGTGCCGCGCCGGTGGAGAATTTCACAGATGGCGCGAATGTCTGCGACGCGTTCCGGTGGAACGTCGCGCAATTTAATGCGAAAGCGATTGCCGCGCAGGTGTCCGATCTTGAGTTTGTTTGTGTGGCGGCTGACGCGCAAAATGCGAATGCGCGGGATGCGCAGCGCTTCAATCTTTGCCGGGTCGATGTGCTCGAGGCTCAACGTCTGCACGCTGACTGCCCGCGCGTCCTTTAGTCCAGCCAGACCAATGTCTCGCGCGTTTGCGCCGACCGCTCGCGCGATGTCCTGCACGGCTCGCATGGTCGATAGCCCGGACTTTTCGATCGTGAAGTAGCAATGGTCACCGCGGCCGCACGCTTCGTACGCGGGAACTTCTTCCACGACGAAGTCCTCGTAGCGCCGTTTGATCGACGCCGGAATCGGAGCGAAGTCGGCGGTCAGGTAAACCATCATCTCGCTGACATCCGGCGCGGCGCGAAGGCTCGTCATGGACAGTTTCTCTTGCAAGGAAGGCCCGCTAACTCGTACGTGCAGGACGATTTCTTCTGATCGGCGCGACGTCTGAAGGTTGACCCGTGCCCGGCCCGATAGTATATTGGAATCGGCCGATACGGGGTGAAGCGCTGTCGCAACAGCCGCCCCGGCCGGTCGGGCCTAGACTCGGGACAACATTTGGACAGAACGACGGACGCACGATGAACAAGGTCGCCACCCTCGCCGATGTCCGCCCCACCTCGGCGATCGACATCCCGGACACCAAGGTCAGGGCGCGCGACGCCTTCGGCCTCGACACCGACATGGAGGTGCCGGCCTTCTCGACCCGTACCGAGCATGTGCCGGAGATCGACAACGCCTACCGCTTCGACCGCGAGACCACGCTCGCCATCCTCGCCGGCTTCGCCTTCAACCGGCGCGTGATGATCCAGGGCTACCACGGCACCGGCAAGTCCACGCATATCGAGCAGGTGGCGGCGCGCCTCAACTGGCCCTGCATCCGGGTGAACCTGGACAGCCACATCAGCCGCATCGACCTGATCGGCAAGGACGCGATCGTCCTCAAGGAAGGCAAGCAGGTCACCGAGTTCCGCGAGGGCATCCTGCCCTGGGCGCTGCAGCACCCCTGCGCGCTGGTGTTCGACGAGTACGACGCCGGCCGCCCGGACGTGATGTTCGTGATCCAGCGCGTGCTGGAGGTCGAGGGCAAGCTGACGCTGCTCGACCAGAACCGCGTGATCCGGCCGCACCCGGCGTTCCGGCTGTTCTCCACCGCCAACACGGTGGGGCTGGGCGACACGACCGGCCTCTATCACGGCACGCAGCAGATCAACCAGGGCCAGATGGACCGCTGGAACATCGTCGCCACGCTGAACTACCTGCCGCACCAGCAGGAGACCTCGATCGTCATGGCCAAGCTCGGCATGGACGAGAAGGATCCGAAGCAGCGCAAGCAGGTCGAGGCGATGGTGGCGCTCGCCGACCTGACGCGCGCCGGCTTCATCGCCGGCGACATCAGCACGGTGATGTCGCCGCGCACGGTGATCACCTGGGCGGAGAACGCGCGCATCTTCAACGATATCGGCTTCGCCTTCCGCCTCACCTTCCTCAAC
>JAANMU010001756.1_pt1 | contig 18262 bp, 12 predicted proteins | sample 7279701 | NCBI WGS metagenome assembly JAANMU01 (sample SAMN14094539, study PRJNA606508) | bioreactor metagenome | isolation source: A lab-scale SPAN reactor treating ammonium-rich wastewater day 57 | place: Ireland: Galway | collected 2017-03-13 | reverse complement strand
TCCAGCGAACGCCGTCGAGCGTGTTGAGCGTGCGCAGCAGCCCCGCGAGGCCCGGTTCGTAGCCGATGTCCTGTCCGTAGCTCGTCGTGTCCTGCCCGATGAGGTTCAGCTCCAGCGCGCCGTCGTCGATCAGCTCGCGCGCTTCGGCCATGATCTCGTCGGGCGTCTTGCAGTGCATCGGCCCGCGGATCGAGGGAATCGTGCAGAAGGTGCACTTCTGGTTGCAGCCCTCGCTCATGCGAAGGTAGGCGTAGTGCGTCGGCGTGAGACGCAGGCGGGCGCGATCGGAGCGGTTCGCTTCGGTCCAGCTTGCGGCGTGGTAATCGCCGAGATAGGTGTCAGTTCCGGTGTCTGGCGCGAGAATGGGCAGGCTGCGCGACTGGGCTGCCACGCGGGCCTTCCTGGACTTCGCGCTCGAAGCAGCCTTCGTGCCGGCCACGTTGGACTTCGCGCGGCGGCCCCGGCTTCCCAGCACGGCGCGCACCACGTCCTGCCGGTTGTTGACCCCCACGAGTGCGTCGATCTCGGGAACCTCGTCGATCAGCCCGCGGCCATCGCGCTGCACGAGGCAGCCGGCGACGACGATGCGCTGAAGATCGCCCGCGCGCTTCTGCTCGGCGAGCTCGCGGAGAATGCCCACCGCCTCCTCGCGCGAGGCCGCGAGGAAGCCGCACGTGTTGACCACCACCACGTCAGCGCCGTCATCGGGCTGGACAATGGGACAGCCCGCCTCGGCGATCAATCCGAGCATCTTCTCGGAGTCGACGAGGTTCTTGGGGCAACCCAGGGAGACGAAGGATACGGACGGCGCGGCCAAAAAGGACTCCCGAAGCCGAATTCAGGCGATGGAGGACAACGAAAACAACGCCATAAGTATAGCGGATTCGGCGTAATCCGCATCCTCTGGCGTTTTCCTGCGGCCGTTTCGAATCCGACGGATTGCCATTCGTCGGCTCCGTACTTAGGCAATCGGACGCGTCGCTTCCCGAATGGAAATATGGCGGCGGATTGACAGAAACAGCACGCCCGACACAAGCCCCAGGACGAAGCAGCCGCCCCAGATGTAGCCGCCGCCGAACCGCGCGAGGACTTCTCCGCCGATCGGCGCGCCGATCATGTTGGCGCTGGAGAAACACAGGCCGAAGACGCCCATGTAGCGCCCGCGCATGTCGGCCGGCGCGAGGTCCGAGGCGACTGACACCAAGAATGGCAGTTGCATCAGCTCGCCGATGGTCCAGACGAAAATCGTCCCCGCGAATTCGATGGGTGTGTGGGCGAAGGCGGTGAGTCCGTAGCCCGCGCCGACAATGACCGTCGACAGCGCGATCATGCGGCCGCGATCGAAGCGACGCAGCAGCGTCGTGAAGGGCAACTGCAGAACGACAATGAGCGCGCCGTTGAGCGCGATCAGACGGCCGTAGGTTTTTGCGCCGATGCCGTGCTCGCGCGCGAAGAGCGGCAGCGTGGAGAGATGCTGCATGTAGCACATGCTGATGCAGAGCGTGGCGAGGCAGAAGATAAGGAAGACCCGGTCGCGTCCGAGGCGAGCGAGCGCGGGACGCCAGCCGACTTCGATGGGCGGCGCAACATGGCCGGCCGGGGCATCGGAATCGGCTGGCGGGGAGCTTCCAGCGGAATGGACGGCCTGCGCGCGAGCGAGGTGGATCGTCTCGCGAAGGGCCAGCAGGATGATGACGGCGTACACGGCGGAGGTCGCGGCGTCGGCGAAAAAGATCGTGCCGAATGAATACCGCTCCACCACTTCACCGCCGATGACCGGGCCGACGGCGAAGCCGAGGTTGACGGAGAAATAGAGCAGGGCGAAGGCGGTGGGGCGCTGCTCGGGGGTGGTGACGTCGCTGACCATGGCGCTGGAGGCCGGGCGGTACATCTCGCCGAGGAATCCGAAGACAAAGACCGCGGTCTGAAGGTGCCATGACTTTGTCAAAACGGTGAAGACGCAGAGAACGGCCGCGCCGCCGACGAGGCTTAACAGCATGATGCGTTTGCGCCCCAGCCAGTCGGCGAGGTGCCCGCCGACCAGCGCGGCGACGATCGCGCCCGCCCCGAAGATGCCCATGGTGCGCGTGGCGAAGCGCTCGCCCAGGTGCAGATGTTCCTCCAGGTAGATCGTGAGAAAGACAATGAAAAACGCCCCGGCGCGATTGATGAACGAACCGAGCGCGAGGATGTAGACGGTGCGGGGCAGCTCGAGATAGGGGCGGATCATGGAATTGCTCAAGGGTCGATGCGCGGTGCGAACCGCGATCGCGGCGGGCATTCGACACGAGGAGGATGGAGAAAGCGAGCAAGGCGAAGGCGCGGTGAACGCGTCCGGGAGCGCGGCGCGTCGTGCAAGGATCGTGTTACGACTCGATCACGGGTCGAGGAACAGGAGAATGAACAGGAAAAGGTCGTCGAAGTCAACATCGTTGTCGCCGTCGAGATCGGCCAGAGCGCACGAACCCTGTGCATTGCCCTGCAGCAGGCACGTGATGAACGCAGCGATGTCATTCCCGTCCAGCACATCATCGCCATTGAAGTCGCCGTCCAGATCGCATTCATCGGGCGAATCGTTGTCATTCAGGTCGTGCGCCAGGCCTTCGGCAATCTCGCACTCGTCGGCGAGGTAGTTCCAATTGCAGTCGGCGAGGTAGTATTCGCAGCCGTCGGGCACGCCGTTCTGATCGCAGTCGCCGCAGGCCGGATCGTTCGCGCAGTCAGCGATGTCGCAACCGTCGGGCACGCCGTTGTCATTGCAGTCGGCGCAGGACGGGTTGCCGTCGCAGCCGGCGATTTCGCAGGCATCGGGCATGCCATTGTTGTTGCAATCGATGTTGTCGTCGTAGCCGGGGCACTGGTCGTCGCAATCCAGGACACCGTCTTCATCCGAATCGCCCGTCTCCACGGTGACGTACATCGAGCACGTCGTCTGGTTCTGGCAGGCATCGACCACCGTGAAGACGATCTCGGTCTGCCCCAGCGGCAGCGGCGCGCCGGGCGCGGGCGACTGCGTCACCGCCGGCTGCGATGTGCAGGCGTCCGAGGCGCTGACCAGCCCGGTGTAATCCGGCGCGGAGGCCAAGCAGCCCGATTCGGCCGGCAGCACGTCTCCGGTCGGGCAATCGTCAACGGACGGCGCCTGCGAATCGACGACGGTGATCAACTGGTTGGCATGCGTCGCGTTGCCGCAGACATCCATCGCGGTCCACGTGCGAAGGATTGTCTTCGGGCAGTCGCCGATCGGCTCGTGATCGACATAGGTCGGGGCCTGAAACAGGTCATTGCAACCGTCGGAAGCGATCAATTCGCCCGTCGCGGCCGGCGTGAGGTCGTCGCCGCATTCCACCACGGCGTGGGCTGGCACGGTCAGGACCGGCCCAGTCTCGTCGACGAGGACGATTCCCTGCTGGCAGAATTCGCTCTTACCAAGGTCGTCGGTCACGCGCCACGTGCGGACGATCAGCGCCGAGCACGAGTCGCCTTGGATCTCATCGGATGACGAGACATTGACCTGATCATCGCAATCGTCCACGCCCGTCGCCACGTTCAATGCTGGATTCAGACCGGGGATCACAGACGACCCGCACGGAAGCGTCACGTTTGGCGGGCAGGAAATGGTCGGCGGGCCCAGGTCCGAGCAGATCGGATTCGGGTTGCCGGTGGGATCGGGCGCGGGCACGATGAAATAAACCGTCCCACCTGCCACATAGTCGACATTCAGGACATAACTTGCCTTCAGCAGAATCGTGCCGATCGCCAGCGACGCGTCACCGCCACTCGGTGCGCCGACGCGTGCGATGACCTCGATCCGCTCGGCGGTCGTGCGCAGAATGCTCTTGATGGATTCGGGACCGATCGGCGCAAGGGCCAGTCGCGTTTCGCGCACCGCCACGCCGCCGACGGTAAAGGTTGCGTCGACGTCGACAGGGAGACCGGACTCGTTTTGTGTCACAAGGCGGATCGAACCCTGATCAACAATGGGGACATCGGCCGTCTGGCCCGTGAGCTGCGCAAACAGATCGCATCCGGCGATTCCGGAAGCAAGCGACGAGGCGCAGAGCGCCAGCGCCAGGAATGACCGAAGCGAGGATTTCATTAACAGCTCACTAGATGGGCGAATCGCCCCGCGGCGGCTCGATCTCGCCGCCATTGTACGGCAAATCCATTTCCCTTCCCAACGTACCCCCAATTAAACGCTCGAAGGCACCGTCGGACAAGGCCACATCGTAAATATCTGCCCGATAAGCCCAGGGAGGCTTGCACGAGCCTAAGGGGCGGTCCGATTGGCAGCACCAGGGGATTTTTTTACCCGTTATGGGTTCAGACGGCCTCACCCGATCGTATTCGCACGGCGGGACAGCATGATCCGCTGCCAATTGCGGCTCGCCGGAGTTCGACCCAGCGCCGCCCCAATTACCGACGACGCGTCCGCAATGGCGGCCAAGTCAACTCCGGTTTCGATCCCCATTCGGTCCAGCAGATAGACCAGATCTTCGGTCGCGAGATTACCTGCCGCGCCAGGGGCATAGGGACAACCCCCTAGACCGCCTGCCGACGAATCGAACGTCGCGATTCCAAGTTGCAGCCCCGCGCAGACGTTGGCCAGCGCGGTGCCGTAGGTATCGTGGAAGTGCAGCGCAATGCGATCCGCCGGCACGCGCTCCAGCACGAAACCCACCGTGTCCATCACGTCGGACGGCGCGGCCGCTCCGATGGTGTCGCTGATAGCGATTTCGCCCGCTCCCATATCAATCAACCGCTCGGCCAGATCGCGCACCTTTTCGCGCGCGATGCGGCCCTCGTAGGGGCATTCGAAGCAGGTCGAGAGGTACGCGCGGGTCGTAAAAGTTCGTCGGGCGGCGTCTTGGAGAATCGGCGCGAAGACCGAGAGCGACTCCTCAATGGTCATGCGGATGTTCTTCGCCGTGAACGACTCCGACGCCGCGGTGAACACGGCGATGCGCTCGATGCCGGATTGCAGGCACCGATCCCAGCCGATCGCATTCGGCACGAGCGCCGAGTAGGTGACGCGGTCGCGATGGGGCAGTTGGCGTGCCAGTTCCATGGCGTCGGCCAGTTGCGGCACGGCTTTGGGGTGGACGAACGATGTCGCCTCGATGTCGCGCAAGCCGGCGGCGGCGAGCTTCTCAATGAATTGCAGCTTGATGTCGGTCGGGATGGGCGTCGATTCGTTCTGCAGGCCGTCGCGCGGGCCGACCTCGACGATGCGGACGCGACGTGGATGGCCATTTGAAGTTAATACAGTCATGACAGAATTGTATGGCGGTTGTCGAATCGCCGGAATGCAGGAGGCAGGCCGGCAGATGTGGACTACTCGGCTGTGCGCCGCGATGTCTCTTCCGAGCCGCGACCGTCAGGGAGCGCCGAGGGGCGTTTCAGGTTCGAGCGGACCTTCAAAGGTGAGCGATTGACCATGGCCGAAGCATCGCGCGGCACTCCCTGATGGTCGCGGCTCGGATACCTGACTCATTCGGCATTCTCCGCGAAGCGGAGCAGTTGCTGGTTGACGATCCACAGCGTGCCGAGTTTGCCCGGCTTCTGGTTTCGGTGTTGCAACATCATGCGTCATCAGTACTTCGGGCTGCTGCATCGAGCGAAGTGTCGCCTGATGATTTGTTGCTTGCAAGGACGTCAGCGAAAAGAGCACTCAATGTGCTTGCCGACTGGGAAGGGCGTGGGGGGCTATGCCGCGTACCTTCGGACACTCGATCGAGACTTGATGAAATCATGATTCAAACGCGAGAGTGAATTGTCGCCTGTGTCGCTTGCGTGTTGACTCGTGCAAGTCGCTGGTGAGATGTGTCTTGCAATGAACCGATCCGTCTGTTACTCTCCTACTGCTCAACGCTTTAGGGGAAACGGAGAGACCACAATGCGATCATTCTGGACCAAGGTTGGTGCTCTTGCGCTCACAGCGAGCGTCGCGGGGATTTGGACGTTTGCACAAGATGTCCAAGCTCAGTGCGAGATCACGAGTCTGGATTCGTTTCGTCCTGAAGCCAGCGAGTTCGGTCGCGGCGTGGCGGTTGCACGGACTTTCATGGCGGTGGGCTCGCCGCTCAACCAGATTTCAGGCCGATCGACTGGTGCGGTGTATGTGTACTCGGGTGTGGCTGATGAGCCTTGGAATTGGAGCTTGAGCCAGACGATCACCGTCAACAGCATCAATGATAACGAGGAGTTTGGCTGGTCCGTGGCTGCGAACGATGAGGTTCTCGTGGTTGGCGCCCGTCGCGGCGACCTTCTTCCAGCGCCAAGCAACAGCAACACGGGGCGCATCTACATTTACAAGCGCAATCAACAGGGATTGTGGGTGCTCAGCGACCTGCCGGTGCCCCTGACTCCACAGCAAAACGAGCGTCACGGACATGCTGTTGCCATCGACGGCACGACCATCGCTGTCGGATCGGACAATTACAATCAGCCGGGCGGCGCGATCAACGCGGGGCGTGTGGTGGTCTACGAGTTGGAGGAGGGTTCGAGCGATCATTGGGTCGAATCGCAATCGATCAGCCCCCCGGGGCTGGTGCAGACGTCGCGGTTCGGTTCGAGCGTGTCGATCAAGGGCAACACGTTGATTGTTGGCGCGCCCGGTGACAATGCGGTCAGTGGCGGGACATCTGGTGCTGCGTATCTCTACACGCGCAACTCGGTCAATCCGAAGCAATGGGATTTCGTGGCAAAGTTGGTCCCTACGACACCGACAAGCACCTCCGGCTTTGGCGTATCGGTGTTTACCGATGACATTTCCCTCGCTGTCGGGGCGCAGCGTGAGACGTTCACGGGCCTGTCGACGCAGACCGGCGTCGTCTATGTGTATCGTCGCAACATCCCGGGATCGGGTGCGTGGATGACAGGGAGTCCTGTTCGCATCGCGCCGCCTGCATCGGTAGGGAGTTTCAGTCAGTTTGGCGTGTCGGTATCGATCAAGGATGACCTGCTGCATGTCGCGGCGAATCGGTTCCCGGGCGGACCGACATTTAATACCGGCCCCAAGCGTGGGGCTGTGTTTCTGTATGCCAGAGAGGCCCAATCGCAGCAGTGGACTTATCGAGTCACGCTGACGAAGGGCAACCCGCAGGACAATGAGGAGTTCGGGACCTCGCTTGCGGTGCGTTCGCCATACATTGTTGGCGGGGCGTTTGCGCGCGATGGTGGGCGTGGCGCGGTCAACGGCTTCCTCGCTGCCCGCGACATGCCCAGTTGCGATGACGACACAGTGTGGGATCTGTGCGAGATCGCTCAGGGAACAGCGATTGACTGTGATGGCGATGGAGTTCCGGACGGGTGCGCACTGGAGGCTGGGGAGCCTCCGATCGCAGTCTGGACGGCCGAGTACAAGGGAGTGTTCTCGGATCCGAACAGTTGGTGTGCTGATATACCGACTCCGTCGCACAAGGTGATCTTCAGGCATCCGACGCCCGACGGTCTTCCCAATGAGTTCATCACGATTACTTCGGCGATTGTGCGTTCGATCAATATCCGCACTGCCGAGCCGATGCTGATCTCGGTAGCGGGAAGCAAACTCCGCGTGATTGACGAGAACAATGCGTTCTTTGGTGGGAGGCCGGTGCTTGTGGGCACGACCCCGGCGCATGCGAGGCTGGATCTGTTTGCGGGGCATCTGGAAGTTGGCACGCCGGTGGATCCTGGTTCGCTGGTGCTTGCGCCGGTGGTGGGGTCGTCGGCTTCGATGCTTCTGAGTGAGCCGAGCACGCGTCTGAACGTGAGCAACGTGTGGCGTGTGGGGGAGAGAGGGCCGGCGTCGGTCAGCATCGAGCGTGGCGCGCACGCACAGCCGCGGTATATCGAGATTGGATCGCTCGAGTTCGCTGGCGGGTCGGGCGCGGTTGCGATGCCAAATCCGGACGATGTCAATGCTCCTGCGCCGGTGCTGACGGTCGAGGCCATTGCGACGGTTGCGCGCGGTTCGCTCGAACTGGCCAATCGGGCAACTTTTGTCAGCCCGAGAACGAACATCGAAAGCGACGGCGTTGTGCGCACGGACACGACACTGCAATCGGATGTCTTCAACTTCGGTCGGCTCAGGCGATTGAACTCGATCGGGCAGATCCGCATTGAAGGCTCGTATCAGCAGGTTGAGGGGCTCGGCCAGGCGGCAAGGCTCGGGAGGCTCGAACTGAACCTCGGGCTTGGTGTGGATCAGCCTCATGATTCACTCTGGGTGCGTGACAATGCGCGGCTGCGCGGGGGGCTGATCGTCAAGGCCGAACCGGGCTTCGATATGCCGCTCCACTCGGTGATCAACATCATTCAGGCCGGTTCGCTTCCATCGGATCGGTTCATGGTTGCGAGTTTTCCTGCTCTGCCGGGGCAGAAGTTCCTGCGCCTTCGTTATGACGAGATTGCCAACAGGGTGGATCTGCTGGTCGATGCGCTGGCTCCGAATGCGGACACGAGTTTCGGCTCGTGGCAGGGGTACACGTTTGACGATGCTGTCACTGCTGGCGCGCTGGGGCGCTTTGGTGAGGGTGGCGGTACAGGACTGCCCGATCTGGCAGCGACTGCGCCCGGGGCTTCGTCGGACATCGACCTTGGCGGGTACCTCTTTATCTGCCCGAATACCGGGGCCAGTGGAGCGGAGGATCAGCGCTTTGGGCAGGCTGTGAACATCGCGATCGAGAGTGACCCGATCGCTGTTGCTGTGGCGGATTTCGATGGCGATGGTGTCGATGACATCGTTGTGATCGATCGTGCCCGCCGACTCATTCAGATTCTGCACAGCATCAATATCGAAGGCGAACTCCCGACGTTCAGCCGGCGGACGTTCGATGCGGGGATGTCGAATCCTCAGAGTGTCGCGGTCGGCGACTTTGACAATAACGGGTGGTTCGATGTGATGGTCGGAGGCGACAACAATGGCACAAGTCGTATTTTTACCATGCTCAATCAGGGTTCAACCGGGCAAGGATGGAACGGGCTTGGTTTCAGCCGATCGCTTCCTAGCACGACAGGCTCATTTGTGCGTGCGGATACCGGCGACCTCGATAACGACAAGCGGCTGCCGTTCTGGATGTGGGGATTGCAAAACAACGGCGGCAACAGCGAAGTCGTCATCATGCGCAACCTGCACGGCGGACAGTTGGCGTCGTGGAACGGATTCCAGATCGAATCACGCATCGATCTGAACTTCCTGGCTCTGGCGGCCGACACGGGGGATCTTGATAATGACAAGATCCTTGCTCAATCGCTTGATCTCATGTTTGCCGGGAGCAATGACGGCGAGGGCGTGGTTGCCACGTTGATCAGCAATGGCAACGGAGCCTTCGGACCTCCAGCACTGATCTCGTTCGGCGGGCCGGTCGATGCACTGGTCATCGCGAACCTTGATTCAGATGACGACCTTGATGCTGCGGTGATCGTCGATGATCCGGATAGGGGACGCATTGTGCAAATCTTGCGCAATGATTTCGACACGGTGGAAAGGCAACTGGCGTTCACCGTGGCAGACGCGCCGATATCAAGCGGGACCCCGCTGTATCTGTTTGCCGGTGACGTGGACAACATCGGCGGCGCGGATCTGATCATCATCAACGACCCAATGCCTCCGGGGGGGCTGCCCGTGCCGCGTGGTGGGCAGCCGGATATCTCACTCCTGCCTTCGATCTCGAAAGGTCTGCCGCCATGCTCCGCCGACATGAATGGTGACGGCGTGCTCGATTTCTTTGATGTGCAGCAGTTCCTGCAGTGGATGGCGGCTCAGGATCCGCGGGCGAACCTCAATGGGGATGCACTCATCGACTTCTTCGATCTTCAGATGTTCCTGAGTTTGTACAGTGCGGGTTGCCCGTGAGAAAGATCAGGCAGAGCGACTGATCGGGCTTCAAAGGGTTGCGTTCGGATCGGAATTCTCGCGCAGTTGGGCAGCGAGCCATGCCCGTGCCATCAGCCAATCACCATCAGCGGTGCGTTTTGAAATGCGCAGCACATCCGCAGCTTCCTGTGCGGTCAGGCCGGCAAAGAATCGAAGTTCGACAAGTTGAGCCTGTCGCGGGCTGAGCAATGCAAGGTGCTCGAGGGCATCGTTGAGTTCGACGAGGTCGATGCCGCTGCGATCGATCATGGCATCGAGCGGCTCGTGCTGATCGCGTTTGAAGTCTCCACCACGTTTGACACGCCCCTTGGTGCGAGCGTGGTCCACGAGCAATCGGCGCATGACCTGCGCCACAACACGAAGAAAGTGTGCACGATTCTCGAACTGCAACGCGTCTTTGCCTGCCAGACGCATATAGGCCTCGTTGACCAGAGCGGTTGCCTGAAGGGTGTGATCCGAGCGTTCGCAGCGCATCTGCCGAGCTGCGATTGCTCGCAATTCCGACTGCACGATTTCGAAGAGTTCATCGGCTGCGACAGCGTCGCCTTCGCGGGCTCGCTCCAAGAGTCTGGTGATGTCTCCGGTCATGGATGCGATGGTAGCAGGAAATCACCCGCGATGGTCTGAGGCCGGCGGGGAGTACGTCTCCCTGCGGAGGGCGGCAGCAGCGGTGATGGCTTCGAGGCGACTCAGGCACCGTTCGGCTTGGCTCCGCGCCCACACATACGGAAAGAGCGTAATCAGCGCGACCAGCAATCCGAACGCAGTCGTCAGCAGCGCTTCCGCGATGCCTCCCGCGACGGCAGCCGGATCGGTGACTGGACCTTCGGCACCGAGCAGGCGAAAACTGTCGATGATGCCCGTGACCGTCCCCAGAATTCCGAGCATCGGGGCGGCGGTGATGATGGTCGAGAGGGTGTTGGAGAACCGTTCGATCGTTGAACGGTAGCGGTCGATCATTTCGTGTGCGACAGCCGCGACATAAGCTTCCTCACGGGGTGCGCTTCCGAGTGTTGCGACAAGATCACGCGCGAACATGGCGTACACCCCGCGCTCAGGTACGAGCGAGGCGGCCTGTCGTCCTGCGGGTTGATCGCGCAGAATGTTGAGTACGCGTGCCAGTCGGCTCAGCCCTGCTCGGCCGTGTGTGATGAGCCAGAAGATTCCACGCTCGAACGACAGAGACAGCGAAATGACGCTCAGCGCCAGCAGCGGATACATCGCCCACCCGCCAGTCTCGAACAGCGACCCGGCCTGCTGCAACCAGTTCATGGCGAGATAGTATCTTGCTTCGGCATGCGATGCTTCCGAACCATATACTCGCTTTTGTGAGGATCTTCGAGGGCAGGCTTGCAGGTCATGGAGGATCGATGTCGGGAAGTCGAGATGTGGATTCTGTCTATGAACTGCTCGCGGCTCCGCGCGACGAGATCGACCGATTCCTCGCGGCGCTCGTCGAGGGTCTGTCCTTGCCTGCGATTCTGACCGATGCGATCGCCTATGCACTGCTTGATGGCGGCAAGCGTCTGCGCCCGATCCTCGCGTACGTCTGTGGGGAGGCAGCGGGGGGCGATGGCGCTCAGACGTTGCCCGCCGGGGCGGCGGTTGAACTGATCCACGCGTTCAGCCTGGTGCACGACGACCTGCCCGCGATGGACAACGACACACTGCGCCGAGGCAAGCCGACGCTGCATGTTCATGCAGGCGAAGCACTGGCCATACTGGCAGGCGATGCGATGCTTGCCTTGGCGTTCGATGTCATTCGCAGGTCATCGCTGCCGGACGCAACCCGGACTCGATTGATCGGCGAACTTGCGGATGGCACCATGGGCATGATCGCGGGTCAGGTTCATGACACGCTCGGCGGGTTTGGGCCTGAACGGTCCGAACTCGAAAGGCTCCGGCAGATCCACTGGCAGAAGACCGGAGCCCTGATTCGGGCTTCGTGCCGGATGGGGGTCATCGCGGCCGGTGGGACCGAGAACGCGCTTGAGGCTGTGACCGGGTACGCCGAATCAATCGGTCTGATGTACCAGATTGTTGACGATCTGCTCGATGTTGAACAGCCAGCTGAACTCACGGGCAAGCGCACGGGTAAGGATGGGCAGGCCGGCAAACTGACCTATCCCGGAGTGCTGGGTGTGGAAGAATCGAGGGTGGAAATCCAAAAACTCACCGATGAAGCAGCCGCGTTCGCCCGGTCGCTGGGGCCCTCGGCCGCGACCCTTATCAGCTTTTTGGAGTATCTTGGCGGGCGGACTCGATAGGACCGTGACCGATCAACATAAAAGTTTCAGGAATCTCTGAAACCGAACACCGTCGTGCGAACAATACAGGCGTGAATATGCTCTCAACACTCACCAGCCCGGCCGACCTGCGCACCATGTCGCTTGCGGAGCTTGATTGTCTGGCTCAGGAGATTCGCGAAGCGATCATCTCTCAGGTGCAACAGACCGGGGGGCACCTGGCGCCGAATCTGGGCGTGGTCGAACTCACGATCGCCATGCACCGGGTCTTCGACTTCGCTCACGACCGCCTGCTCTTCGATGTCGGGCACCAGTGCTATCCGCACAAGCTGCTCACCGGGCGGGCAGGCATGCTCGGGAAGTTACGCTCGCGCGAAGGGATGGCCGGATTCCCCGAGCCTTCGGAATCGGTCTACGATCTTTTTCGCGTCGGGCACGCTGGAACCGGTATTTCCACAGCGGTAGGCATGGCGCGTGGTGATCAACTTCGCAATGAGTCCTTCCATCCTAAGACCAACGCTGGCGGGCGCTGCGTCGTCACGCTCATCGGCGACGCATCGATCGTCAATGGTGTGGCCATGGAAGGTCTCAACAACGCGGGGACACTCAAGCGGCAGTTCCTCGTCATTCTCAATGACAACGGCATGTCGATCTCGAAGCCGCAAGGCGCGATCGCCGGATATTTTGACCGCGTGCGCGTGAGCCACACCTACGGCGATTTCAAGAAAGGTGCGAAGCAGATTCTTCGACATATCCCGGGGGGGTCCGTGCTCGGAGAAGCCTACCACCGTGCCGGAGAAGCAACCAAGGCGCTGGTGAGCGAAGATGCGTGGTTTGAAAAATTTGGTCTTCTGACTGTGGGCCCGATCGACGGGCACGACCTGCCGACGCTGATCGAGTTCCTGACCGAAGCCCGCGACATGGATCGGCCGATGGTCCTGCACGTCAAGACGATCAAGGGGCGCGGGCTGGATGTCGCAGAAGAGGACGCAACGATGTTCCACTCGCCCAGTCCGTTCCGTGTTGAGCGGGCCGAGGCTCTTGGATGTCGCATCGAGATCCGCTCCTCCGGCCGATCGTTCACCAGCGCGTTCGGCGACGCCTTGATCGACATCATGAGTCGCGATGATCGCGTGGTGGCCTGTACCGCCGCGATGCCTGACGGCACCGGTGTAACCAAAGCCATAGAACAGTTCCCCGATCGGACATGGGACGTGGGCATCTGCGAATCGCACGGCATGGACATGATGGCAGGGCTTGCCAAGACCGGCATGCGCCCGTTCTTTGCCGTGTATTCGACGTTTCTTCAACGCGCATTCGATCAGGCATTTCAGGAGGTCGCGCTCCAGGGCCTGGCGGTGCGGTTGTGCCTCGATCGCGCCGGTCTGGTCGGAGGCGACGGAGCGGTGCATCATGGCTTTTGCGATATCGCCCTTCTGCGCACCCTGCCCGGCGCGGTGCTGATGGCGGCAATCGACGAGCCGAGCCTGTGCGCTTCGCTCGAGTTCATGCGCGAGTATGACGAGGGCCTGACGGCTGTGCGCTATCCGCGCGATGATGTCAGCGCGATGCTCTCGACGCATGTGTGCCCGCCCTTCGAACTTGGAAAGGCTCGATGCCTCACGCCTGCACTCGATGTCCGCACGGGCGCCAACCCCGATGTCATCGTGCTCGGCTACGGCACGCCGGCGCTCGACGCGCTACGGGCTGCTGCCGAAGTCGGCCCTGAGTACGCAGTCGCGGTCTACGACGCACGCTTTGCCAAACCTGTTGACGCGGACCTCGTGCGTGCAGCGGTCGCGAGCGGACGACCTGTCATCACCGTCGAGGACCACAGCACGGTGGGCGGGTTCGGGTCGGCCGTCATCGAGGCCGCGACCGAGATGGGGCTGAGTGCTGCTCTGTGCACGCGACTGGGCCTGCCCGACTCGTGGATTCACCACGATTCGCGTTCATCTCAGTTGGCCGAAGCGGGGATCGATGCCGCGGGCATCGCTCGCGCGATCCGCGAGGCCATTGATCGGCATTCAATGGGCGAACCACCAGCCTCGATCGTCCAGACTCGTCCCGCGGGCACACCAAGTCAGGCTCGTTCCTAGGAGCGTTCCGATGTCCCGCTCGGTGCTGGTGATCGTGAACCGAACCAAGCCGGACGCCGCCGAAGCGCTCGAAAGCGTGCTTGCACTCGTGCGCGCTCACGGCCGGGTGGCCAGCGTGCTGACGACAGGCTCCGATGAACCACTGCCATCGCCAGGCGAGGTCGATCTGGTGGTTGTGCTTGGTGGTGATGGCTCGTTGCTCTCGGCGGTGCGACGATGCCTGCCGCTGGGAAGACCGATGCTGGGGGTCAATCTCGGGCGGGTCGGTTTCATGGCCGGTTTCGAGATGTCCACGCTGCGTCAGCACGCCGCCTCGCTCTTTGGCGATGCGCCTTTGCCGCTTCGGCAACTCCCGATGCTCGGCGCGAGCGTGACCAGCGCAGGCGAGCGCACGCCCCGCTTCGAAGCCATTGCGGCCAATGAGTTCGTGGTCACCGCTGGCCCGCCGTTTCGCATGATCTCTCTGGCATTGTCGATCGACGGCGAGCCCGGACCGGCGGTCAGTGGCGACGGGCTGATCGTTTCGTCGCCGATGGGTTCGACCGCGTACAACGTCAGCGCGGGCGGTCCGATCGTGGTCCCTGGCGTTGAGGGTGTGTGCATCACTCCGATTGCTGCGCATTCGCTGTCGTTCCGTCCGATCGTCGTGCCGACCTCCAGCCGCATCGAACTGCGCATGGATCGCGTCAACGACAGCGACGAAGGCGGCACAACACTGGTCGCCGATGGTCAGAGGCCGCACCGCATTCACGCTGGCGATCGCGTCGAGTTTCGCAGCACGCACCAGCAGGTCCAGCTTGTCATCGACCCTGACGTGAGCTATTGGCAGACCCTGCTCGGCAAGATGCACTGGGCCGCCGCGCCCAAGGAGCGCACGCGATGAAGGACAACATTCCGAAGGACTGCCTTCGATGCGACGCCGGCCCGCTCACGCTCCTGTGCATGGATATCTGGGGCGGGGTGCATGCGGCCGACCAGCAGTTCTCGACGCCCGGGCTCGATGTGCATGTGCTCAGCGAGCCGTACAAGGGTGAGCCTGAGGGTGGAGACGTGTATTACCTCTCGCTGTGCGGCTCGGGAAACATCGCGCGCATGGCTCTGGCCGATGTCTCGGGCCACGGTTCGGCCGTCGGCGAAATTGCAACCAGGCTCCGCTCGATGATGCGCAAGCACATCAACACGCCGAATCAGGCCCGCTTTGCGCAGTCTCTCAATGAGCAGTTCGGGCGCATCTCAGACTCGGGCGTTTTTGCCACAGCCGTGCTCGCGACCTATTGGGCGCCGACCGATCACTTGATCCTTGTCAACGCCGGGCACCCGCCGCCGCTGCTGTATCGCGCTGACCAGGGAGCGTGGATGGCGTTGACGGCTGCGACGCCGGGCGTCGTGACCAGCGATGCCTCGGCGGTGGGGGTGCGCAATCTGCCACTGGGCATCATCGAGCCGACCGGCTACGACCAGTTCGCTGTTCATCTCGATCCACACGATCTGGTGGTGCTGCACACCGACGCGCTGATGGAGGCCCGTGATCGCAAGGGGCGGCAGCTGGGCGTCGAGGGGCTGCTGCGCATCGCTGCCGAGGCCGATGGGTCGCGCAGCGAGAACTTCGGCCACCGCCTCATCGAAGGAGCCAGGGCGCACGCGGATGATGAGCCCATCGGTGACGACAACACGCTCATCGTCCTGCATCACAACGCGGCCAACCCGCCTCCGATGACCGTCAAGGAATCCGCCCGCACGCTCGGTCGCATGATGGGGCTCGTCGGCCCGAGCGCCGCTGCACGGGCCTGATGCGCATCAGTCCCATGCGATCAGCGTCGCGACTGCGGCGTTGAGCACCTCGATCTGCCCATCATCGGACGCGATGACGATCGCTCCGGCCGGGTCAATCTCGCGCACGATGCCCGACACACGCCGCGTGCCCTGAGCAAATGTTGCCCGGCGGCCAAGCAGCATCTCGCGCTGGCGCCAGTGTTCGAGCAGGTCGTGATCGGCGGCTTCAAGACAGCGCGGCAGATGCCGGGCGAGGCTGCACATCACATCGAGGCGGCTGCTGGTTGAACCCAGGGCCGCCAGCGAAACGGCCAGGCCTTGCAGGTCCTCGGGCCATTGGCGTTCGAGCACGTTGATGCCGACGCCGATGCATGCCAGGTTGCCGCGCACCTCGACGAGCGCGCCCGCGAGTTTGCGCTGAGCATCCGGTTCGATGACGTCGTTGGGCCAGCGCACGCGGCATCGCCGTCTGCCGAGGGCCTCATCGCATGCCGCCGCGGCCGCGAGGCCTGCGGCGAGAGGCAATCGCCACACCTGGCGTGCGTCGTGCGGCGCGCTGATCACGCACGACATCGCGACGCCGCTGTCATCGCTCTGCCACGCGCGCCCCAGCCGCCCGCGTCCGCGCGTCTGGCGACCGGCCACAACCACCAGGCCGGGTTCGGTCGCGGCGACGAACGCGGCGTCCTGTGTGCTGCCGGTTTCGGCCAGCACGCGTACGCGCCGCAGCATGCGCCCGTCGAGCGCGGCCTCGATCGCGTCGTGCCAGTGGTGCAGCGTCTGGTCGTTCATGTGGCGTCAAGCCCGAGGTCGGTGCTGATCGCGCTGTGCGTCAGCGCTCCGACGCTGATGCGATCGACGCCCGTGCGCGCGATGAACGGCACGGTGGCCAGCCGCACACCGCCCGAGGCTTCGAGCATAAGCCCCGGTTGATGGGCGCGGCGCATCTCGGCTGCAGCCCCGAGCCCTTCGAGCGAAAAGTTGTCGAGCAGCGCGACATCAATCAACCCCGGCTCGACCGCGAGCACGCGCGCAAACTGTTCAAGCGTGTCAACTTCGACCTCGAAGAACCAGTCATCGCTGTGCTGCGCCGCTCCCGCCCCCGGCCGTTTCCCTGCCCGCGCGCGGCGCGCCGCGCCGGTCAAGGCCTCGGTCAGGTCGAAGCCCGCCGTCATCGCCGCGCCGGCCAGATGATTGTCCTTGATGAGCACTGCTGAAGCCAGGCTCATGCGATGGTTGTGCCCGCCGCCGCAGCGCACCGCGTACTTCTCGAACACGCGCAGCCCCGGCGTGGTCTTGCGTGTGTCGTAGATCTTCGCGCCGCCGCTGGCCTGCGCAACGTACGCCGCTGTCAGGCTCGCCACGCCGCACATCCGCCCGAGCAGGTTGAGCAGCGTGCGTTCGAGGCGGGCCAGCGTCTGCTGCGGGCCTTCGAGCGTCAGCAGCGTGGCGCCGGGGCCGAACTCTTCTCCATCGCAGAGTGGCGCGGCAACGCTCACCTGGCGCGCATCAAAGACTTCGAGCAGCATCGGCACGCACGCCAGCCCGGCCGCGACTCCGCCCTGGCGCGCGACCACTGCCGCCCGTCCGCGCGCCGCGGGCGAGAGAAACAGCGATCCGGTTGCGTCCAAGCCGTCGTGCCCGAGATCTTCATCGCGCGCCACTTCGAGCAGTCGCCGCGCCAGCGCGTCATGCTCATGGTTCCATGCGGGTTTGGTCGTGGCGGGTTTCATCATGACCATGGTAGAGGCGGTTGCGGCCGGTCAGGCTTTGCCCGAACCGGGCCAAGAGTGGATCGACACCGCGCACGGGTCCGGCACCACGATACGCGCCACCGCCAGAGGGTCGGCGGTGCGTGCGGCAGGAGGGCCGGGGCCCGCTGGTGCTGCTCTGTGCGTGAAGGCGGACGCGCGGGCTCGTGTGTTCGGGTCGGCAGGCGGGTCCACGCGAGCGTGCGGCCGTGCTGGTGCTCTCTCAGCTCGAGCTTTTGTCGTGTCATTGAGAGCTTTTGCTCCTTCAGCCCGAGCCAGAACGGCCCCAAGCCGCCCCTGCGCTCAAATAATCGCCCAGGACCCGCCGCCGCGCTCGCTCTGCGCGGTCAACCCGCCGGCTCAACCCCCAGCGGCGTGTTCGGGTACGAAAAGAGTGATCGCCAGGTATGCTCGGCGTGTCGCTGAAGTCGATGGCCCGGCATCGACTTCGGTGCATGCGTCGAGAGCCTTACGACATTCGCCATCGAAGTCGCCGAGCCGACTTCGATGGCACGGGGGAGCAAGCACTTTGGT
>JAANMU010001753.1_pt1 | contig 18292 bp, 12 predicted proteins | sample 7279701 | NCBI WGS metagenome assembly JAANMU01 (sample SAMN14094539, study PRJNA606508) | bioreactor metagenome | isolation source: A lab-scale SPAN reactor treating ammonium-rich wastewater day 57 | place: Ireland: Galway | collected 2017-03-13 | reverse complement strand
CAGTAATAATGACTTTAACTGCATTATTAATTTTTGGATTTGTTAAAGGAAAATTCACCGGTGCAAAACCAATTATCAGTGCAATTCAAACCGTGGTGATTGGCGGTATAGCTGCAACTGCTGCATTTCTTTTGGCAAAATTTATCGGTTGATAAAATGCTTATTGATTATTTGATTGGACAAATAGTATATGGATAAACTTACATTATATAGTTATCTGCGTTTATCACTTGCAAAAAAATATCTTTCACTCAGTGCTGTCGCAGATTGTCTTTTAGACTCAAAATTAAGTTAGTAGAAATAAAATATTCCACCATCCATAGTTTATTTTGAGTTCATCTCAACTTTACCTTATAAGGGAATGGCTGATTGATACATACAAGCTGATGTTGATTTTCTCTCTGAATATTTTCATAAATCGTTTTATTATTTACGAGTCTCTCCCTCTATTGCAAGAAATAGATTAGAGTGAGTTCTTATTATTTTGGACAGATATGATAAAATAACAACACTTGTTAAACCACAAATTTCAACTCATTAATCCCGCCTATTTAAACAAAACGTTGACCGTTTAAATACTCCGCTTATCATTTATGCTTTGATAGTTAGAACACGAGGCGATAATTTTACAACCGCTATATTTGCAGCTATCTTTTGTATTTAAACTAACTGTAATTATCAAACATATAATTAGTGGAAAATGTTTAAGCATTAGTTAGTTTAAATTTTTATTTTCTTAATAATGGAAAAATTGCCGGAGATATTTTTATGATCAGAATTGTGCTGATATTTTTAACTGTTACGCTTACCATTCTGCCGCAGCAAAAGGATATCATCTATCTTTCGTGGAATGAAGTAATTGATAAGGCACTTACCGATAATCTAAGTATCAAATCTAAACGATTGGATTATGACGCTCAGAATCTGGAAGTCTGGCGGGCATATTCTAATTTTTTGCCAACTGTAAATTATCAAGGTATCGGCACTTATAATATTGAGCTGCCAACTATTGTTTTTATGGGACAGAAATTTACAATGGGTACAAAATATGTTTTTCAACACTCGATTGATGCTACCCTGCCGATCTTTACAGGCGGTTCCAGATTTTTTAATGTTAAAGTTCAGACTTTATTAAAAAAATCTTTGAGTGAAGAGCTTAAAGGAAAAGAAGAAGATGCGGTATTGCAAACATTGCAGGCTTATTACGGAATTATCCTTGCAAATGAATTAAGCAAATCATCGAAAGAAGCTGTAGAGGTTGCTGAATCAAACTTAAAGCAGGTAAAATTTTTCTACGAAGAAGGATCTGCTACTCAGCTTGATCTTCAACGGGCGCAGGCGCAATACTATTCAACTTTACCATTATTTGAAAGTGCAGAATCAAACAGAATCTTATCATATCAGACTCTGAAAATGCTTTTGGATATTGATCTTAGTGATTCACTTGTTGTATCAGATTCCTTATCAGCAAAAGATTTTTTAAGCGAATTCAGAAATGAAGGACTTGGTGAATTAAAAATGCTGTCATTTGAAAACAGCAGCCAGCTTAAAGCAATTAACTATAAATTTGATGCAACTGATCAAAGCGAATATCTTTCAATCTCAGCATTCTTACCCACAATTGCACTTTCAGCTAACATCCAGCATCAGGCATTTTCTGATGAAGATAACATAAAGTGGAAAGATTTTATCCGCTCAAAGACAATCACTCTTATTGCATCCTGGCCTCTGTTTGAAGGCGGAAGAAGATTTATTGATTATCAGCTTGCAAGTATTAGAACCGATCAGATGCGGCTGCTTAAACATCAGACTGAGGTTCAGTTAAATGTAGAAGTAGAACAAAATTATTTTAAATATTCGGAAGCAGTTAAAAATATTAAAAGCCTTAAAGAAGCAATGGAGCAGTCAAAAGAAAGTTTAAGATTATCAAATCTTCTTTATGCCGAAGGAATGAGTACACAGCTTGATGTTTTAAATGCACAGCTTTTGTATAATAACAGCAGAGTTCAATATCTGCAGGGAATTTATAATTACAACATAATACAACTTCAATTACTTAAATCAATTGGAAAACTAAATACTATCTGGAACTAATATGAAGATTAAATATAAATACATAAGTCTTGGTTTATCGGTTTTATTATTAACACTTACCGGATGCGAAGGTAACAAGGAAGAGCAAAAAGAAAATTTAATTCCGGTTAAGGTTTATCAGGTTCAGCCTGAATCGCTTAAAGAGTATTTAAACATCACCGGAACAATCTCAGCTGCTAATGACCAAATTGTTTATAGTAAAATTTCAGAACGGATTGATCAGATATTTGTAAAGCCGGGTGATTTTGTAAAATCCAATCAAGTAATTGCCCGCCAATACAACGCACTTTTATCCCAATCAGTTGATGTTGCTAAAGCTAATCTTAAAAATACTGAAGCTCAGTTTGAACTTGCTCAACAAAACTTTAACAGGATTCAACGATTATTTGAGCAGAGAGCAGTAAGCCAGCAGCAATTTGATCAAGCAACATCTCAGTTTAAAGTAGCAAATTCTGCTCTTGACGCAGCACAGGCTCAATTAGAACAAGCCATAGAACAATTTGATAATAGTTTAATCAAGGCTCCGTTTAGCGGAGTGGCAGCAGCAGTTTTTGTTGAACTGAATCAGATGGTTACTGCAGGACAGCAAATTGCTCAGATAGTTGATCCCTCGTCAATGAAATCAAAACTGAAGGTAATCAGTAAAGACATTAAATATGTTAAGAAAGGACTTCCGGTTGAGATTGTAATTCCATCAGTACCCGATAAAAAATATAAAGGTAAAATAATTTCAGTTGATCAGGCAGTTGACCCGATTTCTAAGTCGTTAGAGATTGAAGTAGTGATTACAAATACGGATAATAATCTGAAGTCTGGTTTGTATGGTGAGTTTATGATTCCGATTAACGAAACTGATAATGTAGTTGTTGTTCCTGAAACAGCATTGTTGAGCCAGACAGAAGTTAAAATTAACAAAGGAACCGGAATGCAGGAGACTTTAAAGAAATATTTCTTATTTGTTGTCGAAGATAATAAAGCAAAGATTAAGGAAGTAACTGTCGGATTAATTAGTAATTCACGCGCTCAGATAACTTCAGGTATCAATTTTAACGATAAGGTGATAATAGTTGGGAATAACATCGTAAGGGACGATCAAGAAGTTCAAATCATTGATTAAGGATTTTTAAATTATGCTGTTAACAAAATTTTCTATAAACCGTAAAGTTACATTGCTGATGTTCTATGCTATCATATTAGCATTTAGCTTTTTTGCCTTCACTCAATTAAAGATAGACTTTTTTCCGGAGATTCAATTTCCTATCGCCGGAGTAATTACCAATTATCCGGGTGTTGGACCAAAAGATATCGAAACAACAATCAGCCGCCAGCTTGAAGAAGCAATTTCATCAGTTAAAAACATCAAGAAGGTAAGCTCACAGTCATTTACAGGAGCATCAATAATTATACTTGAGTTTAAGTATGGAACTGATATGAATCAGGCAGAAGTTGATATCAGGAAAAACATTGACTTTGTAAGAGACTTTTTACCCAAAGAAGCATCCGATCCGCTTGTCTTTGTGTTCGATCCTTCAATGAGCCCGATTATATTTCTGAGTCTGAGTTCGCAATATCTTGGTCAATCAGAATTGAGAAAACTTTCAGAAGACAGAATCGAGCCGATGCTTGAAAGAATTTCCGGAGTAGCATCCGTTGCCACAATCGGAGGTCTTCAAAGACAGATTAATGTAAATATAAACCCGACTCTTTTATCATCTTATAATTTATCGCCTTCTGAAGTTACAATTGCTCTGCAAACCGGCAGAGGTATTCAACCGGGCGGATCGCTTAAAACTGATGAAAAAACTTATCAGCTCACTTTATTGAGTGAATACACAACTATTGATCAAATAAAAAAAACTACTGTAGCCATCAGAAACGGAAGACCTGTTTATGTAGAAAATATCGCTGAGGTTGTTGATGGGTTTAAAGAGAATTCCACCGAAGCAAGAGCAGATTTTGGCGAAGGTTTAATGATAATTATTAATAAGCAATCTGATGCAAATACTGTTCAGACTTCTGAGCTTGTTAAAAATGAAATCCCGAATATTCTTAAACGGCTTCCACAGGGCACAAAATTAAATGTGGTATGGGCACAGTCAGAGTTTATAACCCGCTCAATTAATAATCTGCGCGATTCGGCATTAATAGCATTTGTTCTCGCATTTATAATTATTTACATCTTCCTGCTGAATATACGCGGCAGTATTATAATGGGTATATCAATGCCTATTTCTGTTTTAGCTACTTTTGCAGTTTTGTATGCAAGTGATATTACATTGAATATTATTTCAATGGCTGGATTAGCACTTGCTATCGGAATGCTGGTAGATAATTCTATCGTGGTTCTTGAAAATATATTCAGACACAGAGAGATGGGAAAAAGCAGAATTGAATCAGCAGATATCGGAGCTTCTGAAGTTGGCATGGCTATTACTGCTTCAACACTTACTACAGTTGCAGTTTTCCTACCGGTTCTGTTTGTTCCCAATATAACTGGGCAATTGTTTAAGGATATGGTGCTAACTATTACTTTTAGTTTGCTCGTTTCTTTGGTAGTTGCACTAACATTGGTTCCAATGATGGCTTCCAATATTCTTGAAATAGAAAAAATAAAATCAAACGGATGGCTGAACAAGATTAAGACAACGATTGGTAATACAATTGACAGTCTTTCAAAGTACTATCATAAAATTTTATTGTGGGCACTCAGAAAAAAGAAAACTGTGTTGGGCTCAGTTGGAATAGCCTTTATTATTTCAATTGTTCTTGCAGTATTAGCCGGAGCTGAGTTTTTACCTAAAACTGACCAAGGCTTTATTAATTTGATTGTAGAAGCTCCCGCAGGCAACCCGATTGAAAAATCAAGAGTAATTGTTTATAATCTTGAAGAAATAGTTAAGAAAGTAATTAAGCCGGAAGAACTTGAAAATGTATCGTTTATGTTCGGTACCCGTGAAGGTATTGGAGCATTCGGAAATACAGAAAGTACTATTGAAGCATTTATAAAACTCAAGCCTGTTAATCAAAGAAGCAGAAGCCAGTTTGAAATAAGCGATCTGATGAGAGAAAAATTAAATAAAATACCGGGCATAACTTATACTTTTCAGGAAACCGGAGGGTTCTCTACCGAAAAAGCAATCGAAGTAAAAGTTATTGGTTTTGATATTGACGGCGGAATCAAAATAGCAGAGCAAATTAAATCCCGTATGCAAAAGATAAAGGGATTTGTGGATATCGGATTAAATGTAAAACAAACCACTCCCGAACTTCAGGTAAATCTTAACTACAATATGTTAAATTCATTTCATCTTTCAACTCTGCAGGTTGCATCAAATATCTCCACTGCAATACAGGGAACAGTTGTATCAAGACTAAGAGAAGAAGGTGATGAGTACGATATACGTGTTCAGTTTGCAAAAGAATTCAGGAATAAAAAAGAAGCACTCAGTAATATTCAAATCCCACTGCCAACAGGCGGCTTTACAACTTTAAGTGAAATTGCACAGATAAATGAACTTGAATCAGCACCAACAATCTTCAGAGAAAATCAGAACAGATTTGTTTCTGTAGGTGCAGACTTATCAGGTCTTGAACTTTCAAAGGCAATAAGTGAAGTAGAAAAGATAATTAATTCAACTCCTGTTCCGTCAGAGTATCAGGTAATAATCGGCGGCTCAGCCGAAGATCAGCAGGAGGCATTCTTTTATCTTGGCTTAGCTTTTATTGCTGCTATACTTTTAGTTTATATGATAATGGCAGCCCAATTTGAATCTCTGGTTGACCCTTTGATAATTATGTTTACTGTTCCTCTTTCAGTAATTGGAGTATTTCCATTTCTATTTATTACAGGTACAACATTGAGTGTAATGGCATTAGTAGGCTTAATTATGCTTGTTGGTATAGCAGTTAACAATGGTATCGTACTTGTTGATTACATCAACCAGATTAAAAGAGGCGGGTTATCCTTGTATGACGCAGTTGAGAAAGGAAGTCTGGCAAGGATGCGTCCGGTTCTAATGACTGCTTTAACCACAATACTTGGAATGGTGCCACTTGCAATTGAACTTGGAGAAGGTGCAGAAACCTGGTCACCGCTTGCAAGAGCAGTAATAGGCGGATTAACTGCAACTACTGTTTTAACCTTAGTTGTGATACCAATATTGTATATTGTTTTTGAACGCGCAGGTGAAAAAGTAAAAGCATACTTTAAGAAAAGAAGAGTAGCTAAAGCAAGCTGATCTTATGAAACAATTCAATTGTTAAAGGATGTTTGACTATCAGAAGTTTATAAAAAACTGCAGCTGATTGAAATGATGTAAAAATAAAAAAGCTCTTAAAATCAGGGCAGTTTTAAAAGCACGGCAAACTCAAATTGCTTAGAACTTTCTTTTACAATAATAAAGAGCTTTTTACTTATCAGTACTGTGTTAAGATGTTGGCTGGGGAATAGATTCTCAGCCAATAACCGACAAACCAATTTAGTCGCTATTCCCTGCTTTGATGAGCTTCATTTTTATTGCAACACAACTTGGGCAGGCGATTTTGTATCCTAGTTTGAGTAAATCAGATTCATAAACCGAACCGATTATATCGCCTGTTATAGAGCCGAACATTTTTACCCCACTAACTCATCCGCAATCAATTCAGCTTGCTTCAAAACTGTATCAATTGCTTTCTGCTGCTTGTCCGGTGGATAACCATATTTTGTAAGTGTTCGCTTTACTAACACCATTAGTTTTGCTCTTGCACTTTCTCGGATTGTCCAGTCTATCGTTGCATTCTTTTTTACTTTGTCAGCAATATCTCTTGCAATTGTTTTTAACACTTCATCACCCAAAACTTTTACTGCACTATCATTAGTTTCAAGTGCATCGTAAAAGGCTAATTCAGCTTCAGACAACCCAAGTTTCTTTGCATCTTCATCTGACGACTTAACTTCTTTTGCAATCCTTATCAGCTCTTCAATAATCTGTACAGTGGTCAGTAAGTTGTTCTGGTATCTCTTAATTGCAGTTTCCAGCATCTCTAAAAACTTTTTGCTCTTTACGATATTAGTTCTTAATCTCGATTTAATTTCATCATTCAAAATTTTCTTCAACAGTTCGAGAGCAAGGTTTTTATGAGTCATCCCCTGAACTTCCTGCAAAAACTCATCTGATAAAATTGATAGATCAGGTTTTTCAATTCCTGCTGCAGCAAATATGTCAACAACTTTATCAGAGCTTATCGCCTGATCAACTATCATCTTAATAGCTGTGTCAAATTCTTTTGCAGTTTTTCCCTTGCCTTCAATTTCAAACTTAACCAATCTTGCTTTCACTGCCTGGAAGAATGCAACTTCTTCTTTTATCTCCATCGCTTGCGGATGCGGCATTGATAAAGAAAATGCCTGACTTAACAATGTTACTTCCCTGATAAATCTCTCTTTTCCTTTTTCCAATCCAAGAATATGTTCTTCTGCTTGAAGAATTATCGAAAGTTTTTCATTCGGCGTACCTGTGAAGAAACGATTGTAATTAAACTTGAATTGTCCTTTGTAATAAGCCTCCGGCTCTTCAACCAAAATATCTTTTTGTGTTTTACTCTCTTCATTAAACATCTGTTGGACTATCTCCAGTTTTTCCATCATCACTTCAACAGCTTGTTCAATATCTTCTGTCGGATCACCTTTGCCGCCCGAATCAGAATAGAATGACAATGCCTTTTTCAAATCAGTTGCAATGCCGAGATAGTCAACTACCAATCCACCCGGTTTATCTTTGAATACACGGTTCACTCTTGCAATAGCCTGCATTAACGAATGTCCACGCATTGGCTTATCAATATACATTGTGTGAAGACAAGGAACATCAAATCCTGTTAGCCACATATCAATCACTATTACAATCTTCAGAGGGTCATTCGGGTCTTTCATTCTGTCTGCTAAATCTCTTCGCTGCTGTTTTGTTGTATGATGTTTTGCAAGAACAGGACCATCTGAACTCGCAGCAGTCATTACTACTTTTATTTTTCCCTTTGCCAGATCTTCATTACACCATTCCGGTCTTAATGCAACAATCTCATTAAATAACTCAACTGCAATCCTTCGACTCATAGCAACAATCATTGCTTTACCATCAAAAACATTCTGACGTTTTTCAAAATGATCAACAATATCCCTTGCTAAATTTTTTATTCGCTTCTCATTTCCAACTATTGCTTCAAGCTTTGACCATTTTGCTTTTGCTTTCTCCTTTTCTGTAATCTCTTCATCACGTTCAAGCTCTTTGTCAAATTCTTCTATTAAATGTTTTCCTTCTTCATCAAGATTTACTTTTGCCAACCTGCTTTCATAATAAATTTTAACCGTTGAGCCGTCTTCAACAGATTTAGCTATATCATAAATATCAACATAATTGCCAAACACCTGTGGAGTGTTAATATCCGTTCCTTCAATCGGAGTTCCGGTAAATCCAATGTAAGTTGCATTCGGTAATGCATCACGCATATACTTCGCAAATCCATAAGCTATTCGCTGACCAACCACCTCTTTACTTTCTTTATTAACTATATCTTTTAACGATGCCTGAAATCCGTATTGTGTTCTGTGAGCTTCATCTGCAATTACAATTATGTTGCGTCTGTCTGAGAGCTGATCATAAACTTCTTGCCCTGTGTCGGGTAAAAACTTTTGAATGGTAGTAAAAACTATTCCTCCGCTTGCAACTTTTAGCAGTTGTTTTAGATGATCTCTGTTTTCTGCTTGAACGGGTTCTTGTCTTAACAATTGTATTGAAGAAGCGAATGTATCAAACAACTGATCATCAAGATCATTCCGGTCAGTGATTACAACAATTGTTGGATTTTCCATTTCAGGTGATGTTATAAGTTTACCAGCATAGAAAACCATACTTAAACTTTTTCCTGATCCTTGTGTATGCCATATAACTCCTGCTCGTTTATCGCCAGAGTTACCCTCACCTCTGTCCTCTCCCATAGGGAGAGGAAGTGCGGATGATATAGTTTCTAGAACAGACTTTGTATTGTTTAGTAGTTCTTCATTCTTAAATCTTAATACACGATTACCAAGTGACGATAAGTATTTGTCTCTTTTGCTATCGTGTTTTTGTTGTTCCTTTGAATTATGAATCTCACCATCGAATTCAATAATGAGTTTATGTTCATTACAGTAGAAGTCAGCCACGTAAGGACCAATTTGATGCTGCCGTCTGAATTTCAGATTTAAAAATTTTCTATTTCGGATTAACTCCCAAAATATTTCTTCAGCTTTCGTCTGATTCTTCCTGAGTTCTCTCGCCTGTTCTATTAGTCCACTAAATTTAAAACCACCACGATAATTTCTCTTGCTTTCTGTCCTATTTCCCTCCCTTTGGTAGGGATTATGGGAGGGTTGATAGCCAATTGCCCTGATAGTGCTATCAATAGCTTTGTTGACTGCATAGTACTGATGATATGCTGCTAATATTTTTTCTGTATGTATCTGTAATACACCCTCACCTTGTCCTCTCCCAGTGGGAGAGGATTTAGGAGTGGGTTTCATATACTTCTGAAAGACGATAAAGTTTCTTGTTATATCAAGGAGAGTTTTTGGATTTAACATTCCGCTGATGAGTGTTTCTAACTGTGGTTTGAAACGCGATGCCTCTTTCTCTCCTTCAGCACTTTTCCAGGCAGTGAAACGATTAATTCCTGCAGATACACTACCTGCTTTACATTCCAGTCCATCCGATATTACACAAACAGCATTATATGTAAACAGTCCTGGTATTATTGCTTTGTAAGTTTGTATCTGGTTGTAAGCGGATTCTATTGTTGCGCTTTCATCTGCAGGATTTTTTAACTCGATAACAACTAAAGGAATACCATTAACAAAAAGTAAAATATCCGGACGTTTGTTCTGGTTGTTTTCAACGATTGTGTATTGGTTAACAACAAGAAACTGATTGTTTTCAATATTTTCAAAATCTATTAATGCAATTTCGTAGCTTCTCTCGTAGCCATTCTGCTGATAAGGTATTTTTACTTTCTCAATTAGCTCTTTATGAAATGTTTCGTTGTTGTGAAGAATGTCCGTTGAATAAATGCGTAGTATTTTTTGTATTGCCTGTTCCTGTGCTTCTTTTGGAATGTGGGAATTGATTACTGAAACTGCTTTGCGTAAACGATCTGTTAAAATTATCTGTTCGTAGTTCTCGCGTTCGGCTTTTTCTCCTTCCGGTGAAATTACCGAGCCGTGAATATATTCCCAGCCGAGTGATTGAAGCTGTTCAATTGCTGCTTGTTCTACTTTATCTTCGGTGATGGGTTTCATATTAATTGTCAGAATCAGAATTCACTGAATTTTAGAATTTTCAGAATTTTTATCTGAATATTTTGGATTAAATATCAATTTGTACTGTAAACTTTGTGAACCGAAATTAATCAACAATCCTAATGGAAAATCATAAGCTACTACATAATTCTTTGCTTGTGCAATATGAACATCCTCAAGATTTACTAATGCTTTTAATTCAATAATAACTTTATTTTCAGCTACAAAATCTGCTCGTCTTGTTCCAACCTCTATTCCTTCATAATATATCTTTTGTTCTTGTTCTCTTGCAAATTCAATATTAGCTCTTTCAAGTTCGATTGCCAAACATCTTTGATAAATTACTTCCTGAAAACCTGGTCCCAAAGTATTATGAACCTTCATTGAGCAGCCAATTATTTTATATGTTAGATCATCTTTTTCCATTAAAATATCCTGTTAATCCTTTAATCCTGCAAATTCTGATTCAGACATTTTTCACTCTTATTTCTCCACTCATCAACTTGGGTAATAGTGTATCCCGTAGTTGTGTGAGTGTGCGGATTTGGTTTTGATTAAATTCTATTTTATTAAGTATTGATTCAAATTCATTTTTATAAATTTCTAATTTATCTCTTGGTGGAACTTTGAATGAAATACTTTTAAGACCAACTATTGTAAGAGCTTCTTGTGTACTTCCAATAGTTATTGATGCGAGTTGTTCTTTTCCAATTATTGAATTTAACCAGAGATATATTATTGAGCTTGGGAGTAATTTGAAATCTTTAAACCAAGTTAAGTTCCCATCTTTGAAATAAAATTTGTCATCCTTTCTTACTCTGTATGTGACACCCAGAGTACCAACCGAAGTCATTAATATATCGCCTTCTCGTGGAGCTCCAAATTTTTCTTGTATTTCATTAAACCTTTCTTCCGAAATGAATAATTCGCTATCTGTACTTCCTGCATTATGCAATTCAATAATTTCCTTGCTTCTATAAAATGGTACACCAAAAGAAACATATTCAGAATAGTAAATTCGTTTACTTGAAGTAATAGTAAGTATTTCTCCGAGTGTCTTTTCCTCCCAACTCTCATCTGCTTTAATATTTCCCTCCCTTTGGGAGGGATTATGGGAGGGTTGAGGTCTCTCCTCAATAAACCACTGCCTGAAAAGTGTTTCTGCAAGTGCTTCAAGTGTTTTGTTTTGGCGGTGGAGGAAATCTATTTTGTCATCTAAACTGCTGAGGATTGAGGTGATAGATTGTTGTTCAGGCAAAGTTGGTAACAGCAAGGGAATACTTTCTACAACTTTCCTTTCAGCAATATTTATCTGCACGGAGCCGTGAGAGACTTGCGATATCAATTCCAATCCCATTTTTGAAGAAAGAAAATAGTATAAATAATCTAAAAATACTTTTTTTACATCTGGTCTTAATATGAGTAAGGCTTGACTTATAATTCCTTTCGGATCTTCTTCCTTAATTACTGAAATTTTTCCAAAAGTACCTGAACAACTAATAATCAAATCATTCGTTCTTACTTGAAATCTTTTAAGTTGTTCAAATTTTTCTTCGTCAATAAAGAAACGAAATTCTCTAGAATTGTAAATTGCATTTTTCTGTTCATAAACTGGGATACCATTTGTTTTCATTTCTCCTCGCAGTAGTGAGGAGCCAAACGGTCCACGAATATATCCTTTTGGTTCTAACAATTCACCTAACGAAGTTTTTTTCCACTCACCCATTATTCACCAACCAATTAAAAGTCTGAACTGTGATTTTTATGATTAAAGAATTTGCCAGATTATTATTATATAAATCACAGAAATCATTTAATCCCATAAATCCCGGTTCAGACAATTTACAGGAAGTGTTACCGGCAAATTGATACACAAATAATGAGCCGGGGATTTTGAGAGTGTTGTAGAGCATTTTATTATTCACTACTGACTATTATTTAATTGTTCTATTCTCTGATAGATATCTTCTACAATCCATTCAGCAAATACTTCAGCAAGTTTAGAAACCTCAACACCTTCGGGGATTTGATGATACAACTTTTCAATAAATACACCTGCAACTCCTTCAACCTCACAAGTATAACTATAGTTACCAAGTTGAATGGCTAATCGTTTATTTATATCAAAAGCCCGGATTCCCGCCTTCTTAAAACCGTGTAACTGAACTTCAATTTTCATCGTGTGACACCGAAACCGGAGGCTGTTTTGAAGGTGACTCGCTGCGTCTTCATCGGTTTGATGCCCCTGACTATCAGTCCAGATAAAAAAATCAAAGCTTTCGAACAAAGGGATAACATCTTTCTTAAGTGACTCATAAATATTTTGCTTTAGGGGTAGAACAAACTCTTTGAATACTTTCGAAGTATTTTCCGGAGAAAGTTTTTCTTTCACCTCTTCACTTTTTAATCCACTGAGCAGCTGTTTTAGCTTATTTAACTTTTTATCAATTGGTTTTACCAATTTCTTAACTTCAATTTCCATTGCTTCTTCTAATTCTTCAACAGTAGGCAATTCCCTTATTATCTCTTTTGGTAGTTTGTTACTAATCGTATATTCAGCAATGCCCATAGGTTTTGAACTATTACGCAACGCATATTCTACAACCATTCCATCTTTTGTTTTACATAAAATTAATCCTATGCTTTGCTCGTCATCCTTGTTTTTCAGTTGTTCATCAGCTAGACTGAGATAGAACTCCATCTTACCTTTATATTCAGGTTTAAACTCATCAATCTTAAGATCAATCACGATATATCTTTTTAATCTGGTATGATAGAACAATAGATCGAAATAATATTCCTTTTCACCAAGCATAATTTTGTATTGCCTGCCCATGAACGCAAACCACTCACCTAGTTCCAGCAAAAACTTTGTCATCTGATTAGTCAGGGCATCTTCAAGATCCCGTTCAGTTGCTTCTTTCCCGAGATAAACAAACTCAAACTTATATGGATCTTTAAAAACTTGCTGAACCAATTCAGAATTTGAAGGTGCAATAGTTGTTACAAAATTGGTTTGAATTTTCCCTTGCCTTTTGTGCAGCTCAGATTCAATCTGGTGAATCATTACATTTCTACTCCAACCGTTTTCTATAGTTTTCTCTATGTAGAAAAGACGAATCTCCGGATCTTTAACTTTATCAAGCAGTGTTGTGTGATGATACCAGCTTAATTGTGCAAGTGTGCCCTGCACAAATTTACTTTTATCTGCTTTTTCCAATTGTGCAGGCGACACCTGCACAATTTCAGAAGCTTTGATTTCTCCCTGATTTAGCTGTTTTTCTGATAGGTTTTTGAAGTTTGGGTAAGCATCAGCAAATGCCCTCATATATTTTAGATTTCTGACAGACAATCCTTTCATATCTGGAAATTCTATCCTTAAATCGCTGGACAATCTATCAATAACTTTAGTGCCCCAACCTTCAGTTGCCTGCTGTTCAATGATAGTTTTACCAACTTCCCAATAAATTTCCAACAGTTGAGTATTGACTGAATAGACAGCCTTCGTTCTGGCTGATAGAATTTTCTCCTTTAGCTGTTTTAAAATTTCTTGATAATTTCTGGGAAGGTTTGTCATATTTTAATCTTATTAAGATTATCAATTATAGTTTTATTCAATTGATCTTCTTCAGCAAGCTGTTTTTCTAATTCAGCTTTTAGTGATGTGAAGCGTTCAACGAAGTTAAAATCATCTTCATCATCAGGTAAACCGACATATCTTCCAGGAGTTAAAACATAGTTAAGCTCTCTAACTCTTTCTACAGATTCACTCTTACAGAATCCTGCAATGTCTTCATACCCTTCGACTCCGCTCAGGGTGCCGCTTTCTTTACTTCTCCAAGCGTGATAGGTGTTTGCAATTTTACTTATATCATCAGGACTTAAATCACGGTTACGTCTGTTAACAAGAAATCCAAGATTACGAGCATCAATGAATAAGATTTCATTCACCCTCACCCTGCCTATCCCATTGGGAGAGGAGATATTTCGAGCACGGGATAAGAACCATAGGCAGGCAGGAATTTGTGTATTTAAGAATAGCTTCGTTGGCAGATTGACTATGCAATCAACCAAGCCTTTTTCAATCAGTGCTTTTCTTATTTCACCTTCATTATTTGTCTGAGAAGTAAGAGAGCCTTTGGATAGAACAAATCCAGCTTGTCCAGTTGGTGAAAGATGATAAATGAAGTGCATTATCCAGGCATAGTTAGCATTGCCCGGCGGAGGAATTATCTTCTGACCCAACACGCTCCAGCGTGCATCATTTTGTAAAAGTTCGCCGCTCCAATCACTGTCATTAAACGGAGGATTAGCCAAAACAAAATCTGCTTTAAGATCTTTATGTGCATCGTTTAAGAAACTTCCTTCATTATTCCACAAAACATTACTGCTGTCAATTCCACGGATTGCAAGATTCATTTTACACAAACGCCAGGTAGTCTGGTTGCTTTCCTGTCCGAAAATAGAAATTCTATCTTTTGGATTAAGCTTTAATCCGTTTCCGTTTTTCTTTTTATAATGATCTGAATGAGCTTCGATAAATTTTTCACTTTGCACAAACATTCCACCACTGCCGCAGCACGGATCAAATACTCTTCCTTCATAAGGTTCAAGCATTTGAACAAGTAATTTTACAACACTGGTTGGAGTGTAGAACTGTCCGCCTTTCTTTCCTTCAGCAAGAGCAAACTGTCCAAGGAAATATTCGAATACTTTCCCTAGGATGTCTTTACTTTGTGCTTCCTTTGTTCCAAGAGTTGCACTGCTGAACATATCAACCAGTCCACCAAGACTTTGCTTATCAAGTTTTTCTTGAGCATATACTTTAGGCAGAACACCTCTAAGAGATTTAGGATTATCCTTCTCGATAGCATCCATTGCATCGTCAATATCTTTTCCGATAGTTGGAAGCTTTGCACGACCTTGAAGCCATTTCCATCGAGCAATTGGCGGAACATAAAAAACATTTTCTGCAGTGTATTCATTTTTATCTTCGGGATCAGCACCTTCGCTTTTCTGAGCAACTAGTTTCTCATACTGTTCTTCAAAAGCATCGGATATGTATTTAAGAAAGATAAGTCCAAGAACTACATGCTTATACTCTGCTGCATCCATATTCTTGCGGAGTTTATCGGCAGCTTTCCATAGTTTTATTTCGAGAGGTTCTTCTTGAGTGGAATTGTTTTTCTTGGCCATAGTCGTATCTAATAAATTCAGAATTCTTAATTTTTATTTTTGAATTATATTCAGTCATACCCACCAACTCAGCACCCCCGTTAAAGAAAAGTATTATGAAGGGAGTGTAATTTCTTACAATTAACATAGCCATTATACCGAGCCAATGATTATCAAAAATTACAGTCCAAATTAAAAAAATGTTTCAATTAAGTCTAACATTTTTTGTTTTATAATTAACGGACATTCCTTGGTATAAGAAAGATATACTAACAACTAATCAGGAGTGTTACTATGTCTTTCACCATTGGCTGCGATCCAGAGTTGATCTGTCATCGCAACGGTCAGTTTATTCATGCTCATAATTTTTTCAAAAGCAATTCTTCATTCGGTTCAGACAGTGCTGAGAATGTGGCTGAATTGCGCCCCGGCTTTTCTGATTCCCCGGTTGATCTGACATCAAAGATTTATCAGATATTAGAATACTGTCTTGATAAAGCACCAAACCTTGAGTTCTACTCAGGACATTTTGTTGAAACTAAGAAGATGATTCTACTCAGATAAAAATTGGGGGCTACGGCTACTTTTTATTTCCCATAGCCAGGAGTAAAATCAGTTCGAGCGGTTTTAACTAAATGGAGTTAGCTATGTAAATAAAGGCAGGTCCTCACCTGCCTTATTAAAATGACTTTAGAAATTTTTAATTAAACTCAACATTGCTAAATGAATCAAATGCCCTTCATATTCTAAACCAAATCCGGAAAAATCAGTTGATTCATATCTTTTTTCTTCACCAACACCAGCACCCGGAAAGATTTTAAATTTTCTGTTTTCTAACTCATCAAAAAAATCATTAGTCTTGTAGACAGCCTCAACTTTATCAAGTTTTTTCTCTTTTGGTTTTAAATGCAATGCTTCGCCGCTTACTCCTTTTAAGATCTTCGGGAAATATTCACAATAAATATCCTGTCTATTAAATACTTCAACATCCAGTATATTTTCATTTATAAAAACTGCTAAACCATTGGCTTTATCAGAATAAGAAAATTGATTGGTTACAGACTCAAATTCTTTTTTCTTATTATCAAACACATCTGAAAGATTTGAAGTAAATGACGCGACTGATTGTTTTAAACAACAGTTTTCAACTTCGTGCCAGATTTCACTTTGATTTGCATAATGACCTGCCTCTGTCTCCAGACTATTTTTAACTTTATCGGATTTCATTGCTCTGAGAAAAACGGGAGCAGTGTAATCCGTGGATGAAAATTTAGGTGAGATGTAATTCCATCTTCCCTTCTCAACACAACTGACAGGGATTTGTTTTGTACTATTTGGTGCTAAGAATAGTGAAGTGTTTAATATTCTGTTTTGTTTTGCGCCGGCTAAAATATCACCGTCTGAGAGAAAAATATATTTTTCAGAGTTATTATTTACTACAAGATTGTTCACTGATCCTGTCTGACTGATTTCTAATACTTCAATAAGGTTCTGCTTTATTGCTTCAGATCCGGAAATATATTCAATTGTATTTACTCTTTTCGTTGAAAACTCAACTATTGAAACAACTCCGCGATTCTGAAAAGAAATGATTTCTGATATCATAATAATGTCCATTCAATTATAGTTAATGATATTGTTTATTATATATTTATTGTGCGGTTTACATAATTGAACTCCTTTCTGATTTAATTGGTTGAAGAAATAATTAAAACTTCTGCTTCATAGGCTTACCTTTCCTAATAATTTATAATAGTAATTGATTCTGATTATTAAATGGAGAAACTTGGATTGTTAAGGTTGGAGAAAATAAATGAAGAGGATCAGCTAGTTATATGCATCTCTCCTTTCTTAAACAATTTTCAGTTTCACTAAAAATCGATTTAATATTTAAATATGGCTTGATCATTTTCCTTTTCAATAACTTTGTAAAAATATTATTAATATAGTTAAACGACAATATAAGATTGTCTATAGCTGATTAGCTTTTTTGTGCGTTGCAGATGTTTTGAGCGAGGCTGAATAATATTTATAATAATCCTGTCAAAGCTGGTCTTGTAAGCAGAGCAGAAGATTACAAATATTCAAGTGCAAGAAATTATATGAATGGAGATCACTCAGTTCTTGAAGTGGGTATTGAGTATGCAGAAATAAGGATGTTGTAGAGGTTTTTAAATCACCTTAAGATCATGACGGCTTAAGAAAAATGCGAACCTGTTAAGTGAGGTTCGCATTATTGGAGGGGTCAGCTCCGCGAGCAAGACTCGAACTTGCAACCCTTCGGTTAACAGCCGAATGCTCCACCATTGAGCTATCGCGGAATATAATTTCGTAAAGAACAATCGCATTTTTAACAGCCGTCCCGATACATCGGGAGAGCTATCGCGGAATATAATTTTGTAAAGAACAATCGCATTTTAACAGCCGTCCCGATACATCGGGAGAGCTATCGCAGAATACAATTTCGTAAAGAACAACCGCATTTTAACAGCCGTCCCGATACATCGGGAGAGCTATCGCGGAATAAAATTTCGTAAAGAGCAATCGCATTTTTAACAGCCGTCCCGATACATCGGGAGAACTATCGCGGAATATAATTTTGTAAAGAACAATCGCATTTTAACAGCCGTCCCGATACATCGGGAGAGCTATCGCGGAATATAATTTTGTAAAGAGCAACCGCATTTTAACAGCCGTCCCGATACATCGGGA
>JAANMU010001752.1_pt1 | contig 18308 bp, 13 predicted proteins | sample 7279701 | NCBI WGS metagenome assembly JAANMU01 (sample SAMN14094539, study PRJNA606508) | bioreactor metagenome | isolation source: A lab-scale SPAN reactor treating ammonium-rich wastewater day 57 | place: Ireland: Galway | collected 2017-03-13 | reverse complement strand
ATCAAACCGCGAGGGACTGCGCGAAGGCGCTGGAGGGGCATTTGGAGGATCCGCAGGGGAGCCTGGAGTTATTGGCCCGCTACGAGGCGTCTTTGGAGAGCAAGCTCTCCTTCCTGCGAGACATCCCCTCGGAGCTCTCGCATCCGGCGGGCCTGGAGCTGCTCAACGCCGAAATCAGGAATGTCCGCGAGCTGAGCCGAGCGATTCGGGCTGGGGTTTTCGATACGGCGGCTAATGACGGTGAATACGGCCTACTTCCGCCACGCATCGAGGTGAAGGCCCATGTCGACGATGCCGCCAACGATGGCAAGTATCCGACCTTCATTTCACCTCGTATGCGATTAGCCTCCGGCGCCGAAGAATATCACTCCGATTCTCGCGATACGTTTTCACCGGAAAGGGTGGGGACGGATGCGTCGGATGCAGCCTTCCACGGCTTGCGGACCATGGCGATGGGGGCGGGAGATTCTTCGCAAGGAGTTTGGCATAGGTTGGGACGTTCAATAGGCCGTCTTTTCGGTAAATCGAGCGAAGTGCCGGACCCTCAGCCGTTTGCCTTGCGAGGGGGGGGGTCTGGAGATGGGGCTACTTCCCCAATGCGGGAGGTTCCAATTCTGGATCAGCTTGTCCCCAAAGGGATGGAAAACGGCAGAGGGAAAATCACAGTCACTCCGGATGCCAAAATATCGCTTCTTGGACAAAGACTAAGTCATTATCTTTTTTGTCAAATTATAGAATTTTCACCGAGGCCCGAATTAATCAAGCGTGGCCAATACGCCGTCATGTCTTGGTTCGCCGAAGCATTTGCCGAGCCCGCCCTGTCTTCCCTGCAAGTCATCGACCTATCCGCCTGGAACCTGGAACCCAGTTGGGAGTCGGCTATCAGGACCTTCGCCTTTGCGCACCCCAATCTAGTCCAACTCAAGGAGATTCGCATCGGTCGCAGGGCATTCCACGCCAAGGGAGACGTCGAAGCGTGGGAACAAACCAAAAATGCGGCAATGCAAGAGGTTGCGGATGAATACGAAAACGGCCCCGGTAAAGGGCTATACCTGGATAAGGACGCCCATCCCGCTCAACGCCTCCAGTGGTTGCGTTTTGCCCAATTATATCACCTGGTGAAATTAGGGGATCCGGCTTACGTGCAAGAGGTATCCGAGGTGTTGAAAGTGATCCGCGATCCTAGCGTGTCAAAAAATGCGATGCGGGGTTCCGTGCTCCCCATGGAAAGGCCGGGGGGCTACCCGCACGCGCTTCGCCTGGAGGCCGCGAGGGTCTTCGTGGAAGCGGTCGAATTGTCCGGATCCGGAGAGCTTGCCGAAGTGGGGGCCAAAAACCTTCGAGAGATCCTGATGAAGCCCACGGCCTTGTCGAAGGACGAGGGGATGATACGGGAGGATCTATTCCCATTCTTGCTTCGGCTTTTGCCTTACCTTCCTACCGACTCGATCGAAGTGACAGCCGGTTTTTCGATGTTGGCAACAGCGGATTGGATTAGGGCTTGGGGCGAGGCCGATCCGAACCTTCAGGTCGCCGATCCGCCCGTTGCCCCGGAGAAAAATCTGGACGAGGTCTATCGGGAGCGGCCCGAGGCCGTCGTTGCAGAACCTCGGAAAATTCACCCATGCGTCCAGGTGGGTTTGGCTTACGCCGGTTATTTGGCGGCGGCCTCGCCCTTCCAGCTGGAATTGTCCAGAGACCTCCGGGCCGACATCAGCAAGCAGTGGTCGGCTTGGATATTGTCGGATATGGGCGCCCCCTCCGAAGAAGTCGTTCGCGCCGTGGCCATATGGGCCAAACATCACGATAAGGTTGCCCGGGATGTCGAGCGCCTTCCCATCAACAGCGGATTGCGCGACGGCGTAGCCAAGGCCCGAAATGAAGTCGAACGAGTCTCCAGGCGCCGTCTCGATGAATTGATGGACAAGAGGGCGCGGGAGTGGGGGGCTAACACCGGGATCGGGTTTTTTATGAAGTTCCTGTTAGGCTTGCATTCTCCATGGGATAGCCTGTCGCAGTCGAATCAGAGTAAATCGGAAAAATCGGACCGACGAAAATAATCGGGATGCTGGGACGGCGGAAAGGAGTAGCGAAAGTCCGTTTTTCTCGAAAGAACAATGCGATAAGAGTTCAAGCGAGGCTATTGTCTGTAGAAATGCCATCCGAAGTCGTCACTCGGTCTTATAAATGGTACTTCTGCAACAGATGGCGGGCTTGAGCGATAATAGCCTCTCGACAGGGCAGGCTATGAAACTCATTGCGTCGGTATCTCGAAGCGAAACTGCGTCACGGGCGCAGGCCCCACTTCGCTCAGAGCGCTTGGATCAGGCCATATTGCCCAAGATCTGCGACAAGGCCCTGTCATCCGAGTGGTCCCAAATACAAAGAGAAAGCGATCCCGAACTGCGTAGCCAAGGGCTATGGAACGCCGCAACCCGGGAAGAACTGCGCGGCAACCTCGCCTTCGCCTCCGAGGTCTACGTTTGGCTTTCGGAACATGGAAACGGGGCGGCGCGAGAGAAGGCCCGGGAGCGGTTGGCTCTATTGGAAGGCCAGGGGGCCTTCGGGCAGCGCGCCGAGCACCTGCTGCGAGGCTTTGCCAGGGATGCGAGCGACCCCGCGATGCTGTTGGCGATGGGAATCGGCGGGGGCGTCTACAAGGCGACGAAGCTGGCGACGATGAGCCGGTTGGTCGGCGGCTCGGGATATTTAGGCCGAGGCCTGGGAATGAAACTAGCCGGCGGCATGGCGGGCTATGCCCTGGAGGCGCCGGTATTCACGGCGGTGGGGCGTTGGGGCCGGGGCGAGGAGTTATTAGGGCCCGGAATAAAAGAAGAGCTCTTGTCGAGCTATCTCGTCCTAGGCGCGATGAAGGGCGTGGGAGGCCTGTCGAGGGAATTGAGCCGAGGGTGGGGTCATCCCCGATTGGAGAGGTTTGCGGGAGACGTCGGCCTCTACGGCGGGATCCTGTTGGGCCACAAGCTCGAAGCCAAAACCGGCTTAAGACCCTGGCAGGAAGGGGGACAGGAGTGGGCCGATGGGCTGGCGATGTTTTTCCAATTGAAGGCCTCGGGTCGGCTGCTGAATCAGCTGGCAGGCGAACGATACCGCGGGATGGAGCGGGAGCTGGAATATCGCTCGGAACGCTTGGCGGCCTGGGGCGACATCCAGCGGGCCAAGGCGGCCAACGACGGCGCTTATCAAACGCCGCTTCCGAGAATCGGCCGGGCTGCGGATCCAAGCGAGCGGGCGGCCAACGATGCGAAGTATGAGGAGCCGAACTCCCTGGCCATGCCCTTGGCCTCCGGCGCGGAGCCATTCCATACCATAGGCGATAAAAGCGGTTTCGAATCGGAGTTGCCATCGCAAGGCCTCGGGTCGGAGCATGCGGAGCCTTTCAAAGTTTATGCGGCGGACACGAAGGGGTCCGATCCAAACCTTTGGCAAAGGGTCGTCCAGGTCGTGAGGGGATTTTCAGGCTCAGGGCAGACCCTTCATTACGGCACGATGTCGGCGATGGGCGAAGGCAGGGGGGTAGCCGAGAAGGCTGCGCCGAGCGGGTTCCAAGCGGAATATTCCGAGCTGGAATTTATGGATGTCAGGTTGATCGCCGACCCTGGCGTTTTTCTTTTACGGGACCTGGAGGGATCCTTCTGGATCGGGCTGGGGAAAGCCGTGGGTCGCGGAGACATCTCCCATTGGAAGGAAACCTTCCCCTATTTTTCAAAATTTCAGGTCCTTCCTTCCCCTAAAATCGTCAAGCAGGGCCAATACGCGACGGTGTCTTGGTTCGGGGAGTTGTTTTCCTCGGAGGCGATCGCCGCCATCCGGACGCTGGATCTCTCGGAATGGGATCTTGAGTCGCGTTGGGTCCAATCCATCAGGAAACTCGCCTTTACCCACCCCAATATGGATTTTCTCGAGGAGGTGCGGATCGGAGGCGAGGTGTTTCGCCCCTCCGAGGCGGAAAAGCGGTTGCGGGAAAAATTACTCGAATTTCGGCACGGCGACACGGAATATAACGACTTCACCGATAAGGATGTCCATCCCTTCCGACGCATGCAAGCGCTGCGCGAGGCCGAATGGGACCAAACTTTCACTTTCGGAGATTTCGCCTATCTTGACTCCGTCCGCCAGGTGCTTGACGTCTTTCTCGACCCGACGGTCTCCAAACAGGCGATGGCGGATTCCGTCCGGCCTTTGCGGCGCCCGGGCGGCTACCCCCACGCCCTGCGCCTGGAAACGGCGCGCATCTTCGTCGACGCGGTCGAATTGTCTGGATCCACCGAATTGGCCGAGGCCGGCACGAAGGCCTTTTGGAAAGTCTTAGACGATCCCCGCGTCGTCTCCGAATACGGGGTGCCTCGCCAAGAAAAGGCGGCCATGGAGGCGCAGGTGAGAAGAGACTTATTCCCCATGCTGCTGCGCCTTTTGCCATACCTCCCCACCGATTCGATCGAGGTGACCCAAGGATTCCTGAGGTTGGACCGAGCTAAGTGGCTGAGAAGTTGGGATGCAATAAGTTTGGAAAACCTTCAGGCGCGCCGAAATATTCCGGAGCGGGAGGATTCCGCGTATCGCCACGATGGGCCGGACCGCCTTGCGCCTCTTGGGGGCTTTGTCCCCGCGGGCTTGGCCTACGCCTACTACCTCGAGGCGGCCTCGCCCTATCAGTTGGAGCTATCCCTGCCCGTGCGAAAAAATGCCGGGCATTGGTTTTCCGGACTGCTGTTGGCCGCGGAAAACGGCCATCCCGAGGCCCTGCGGGCCCTGACCATCTGGGCCCGGCACGATCCGTGGGCCGCGCAGGTCATCGATTCCCTTCCGGTGGAAGGGGGGATACGCCGCGCTTTGGAAGCGCCTTGGCGCGAGACGGACCGGATCGCCGAGCGCCGCCTTCACGAATTGACGGAGAAGAGAAAATCGGAGTTGGAATCCACATTGGTGGGCCTGTGGGTAAAAGCGATGTTTCCCGAGAAGCTTACAAGATCCGCCGCCGCTTCCGAAGAGAAATGATCCGCGACGCCCGACGCACCTTTCGGGGAAAACCCATGCGGGCTCGTTTTTCCGGATTACTTATGAAAGAAAATTACGAAAAGCAGATAGGTCAAATATATGGTGACGAACAAGCCGCCTTCGATCCTGGAGATTCGTCTTCCGGTTGCAAATACGGGAATGCAGGCGACGGCCACTCCGGCCATGAGCGGGACATCGAAGTATACCAACTCGATATTCACCGGCAACCCCTTTGGTGCGATCAGGCAGGTGAGGGCCAAGATCACCAAGATGTTGTAGATGCTGCTGCCTAGAAGATTGCCGACGGCTACATCCCGATCGTCCTTGAAGGTCGCGACAAGGGTGGTGGCTATTTCAGGCGCGGAGGTGCCGATGGCGACTATGGTCAGCCCGATCATGGCTTCCGTCACGCCCAAGGCGCGGGCCATATCGATAGCGCCGGTGACTAAAAAGTCGGCGCCTAGCACGAGAAATCCCATGCCGAACACCAATAGAACGAAATTCAAGCCCCGGTTCCGAATCATGGCTCGCCGTCCCATTTTTCCGGGGGCGCCGCCGTACATTTCCTTGAACTCCTCTTTCACCGCCCTGGATTCGCTTCGGCTGATGCGGATGAGCGCCGCAGTATAGAGTATAGCGGCGCCGAACAGGATGCCGCCGTCGACGCGCGTCAGGGTTCCGTCCCAGGCCATGACGGTCATCAAGGCCGCGGTGACGACGATCATCGGCAGCTCGAATTTGAGAATCCGCGATTGGAGCGGCAAGGGCTTCACCAGCGCGCTCAAGCCCAGTATGAATAAGATATTGAATACGTTAGTGCCGGCGATGTTGCCGACAGCGAGCGATCCGCTGCCTTGTATGCTGGCGGTGATCCCCACGGCTAGTTCCGGAAAGCTGGTGCCGATGGCGACGACGGTGAGCCCCAGCACCAATGGCCTGACCCCCAATGACACGGCCAATTGCGTTGTCTGCCGGACCACCAGGTCCGCTCCCACGATAAGAAAGGCGAGACCCGCGAGGAACCACGCCACGATTTCCCAACTCATGGAAGTCCCCTCTTTGTATTTGACGAAGGAATGGTCATGAAAATCGGAACATCCTTGGGGCGGCGCTTATTCGGGTCGGTAAATCCAAATTGGGCACGTAGCCATCTTGGCCACGTATCGGGATGTGCTTCCCAGCAATATGGAAGAAGGTCGTACGCTTTTTCCCGCCAGGGCTATCATTCTGATTTTATGTTGCTTCGCGAAATTCAAAATAACCCTAGAAACGGAGGTTTCGGCGAAAGCCATTTGAAAACTGGCGCGGATTTTCCATTTTGCTGCGATTTCCAGATATGGCAGGGCTCGTTTTTTGCACCATGATCGTATCCTGTGGAGGTATTCTTTTTGGGACACACTGTTTTTTTGACGAGAAAACCCGACGGAAAAAGGATCGGGTTCAGGAAGGCTCCACTGAAAATAGTCGGGGATCACGTGAAAAATAATCAGGGTGGCGTTCAGCGGAGAGACGAATCGGCAATAGTTCCGAAAGGCACGCAGGGAGTTGGGGACTAGGTCGGTGGCAAAGAGAACTTTTGTGCGTGGGAAAGGGATTGCGGGCGTTTTTTTCACCAATATCACCGGGATCTTGGATCGATACAGCAGGGCTTCGGCGAAACTTCCCAAAACCCAGCGGGTGAAATGAATCCCTCCCTGGGTCCCGACTGCAATGAATTTCGCTTTTTTCCGGGCCGCATATGCGACCAAGATATCCGCGCCTTGCGATTGTTGGGACCCTTGAGATTGCAGGACCAGTGGGTGAAGGAGATGGGGGATGTCGACGTTCGCAAAAAGGGCTTTGAGTTTCTTTTTCGCCTTTTGAGCCAGATCCTTCTTTGCTGGAATGGGCGTCATGGAAAATACCGGTGTCAATTCCCATCCGGCCCTGGCCGAGAGAAATTTTAAGAGATCGAGAGTGCTCTTAAATACTGCAGGGTGAACTTGAAATGGATTGAGAGCCCATATGGCTTTTCTTCTTTGCATCCACGATACCTTTTGGAGAATGGGGGCGATTTTTACCCGTATCGTCCTGGGCCTCAAGGAAATTATGATGGCGCCGCAGGAGAGAGCGGCGGCATTTTCCTGCAAAGATATTGGGAAACCGGCTCGTCGTTAAGGCGACGAAAATGCGAAGACGAAATGGGCGGTCGATGTTATCGCCGCCGTCCCAGCTTGGTCTGGCGGGTCCCGCGGTCCTCGCGGACGTCGCGCGACTCCTTGAAGTTGCCCTTGAGCTTGCGGGGCTTGACGGCGATCTCGTTGCGGTCGTCTCCCAATTTTTTCGGGGCGAGCTTGGTTTTTTTCTTGGTGGGCATGGGGCTCCTTTCCGGGATCGGTTTCCCTTCAGCATGGACGAATCGGCGCACGGCGCCCATGACGGAAATCAGTTTTTTTCAGGAATCCAGGGCGAGTCGCGCCTGATAGAACCCGTCCTTGGCCGAATAGGCCAGCTGGAAGCCCAGCCTTTGGCAAATCTCCTGCATGGCGCGGTTCTCCGGCAGCATCACCGCCGTCACCGGCCCCCAGCCTTCCGCCCGGGCGACGTCGATCAGGCGCTGCAGCGTCGCGGTGCCGAGCCCGCGCCGCTGGAAGGCGTCGGCCAACAAGAGGGCGAACTCCGAACCGGGGGCGCCGCGCATGCGGATCAAATGGCCCAGGCCCACGACGGCGTTGTTTCCCGCCGCATCCTCCGTCTCCGCCACTAGGACCATCTGCCGCGCGTAATCGATGAAGCAGAGCTGGGCCAGGCGGTCGTGGCGGGTGCGCTCGTGCAGGTTGGGCGTGCTGAAGTAACGCGAGAAGACGCTCTCGGGCGAAAGCCCCCTTTCGAAGGCGGCGACCCGCGGTTCGTCCTCCGGCCGGATGGGGCGCAGGCGGACCGTGGTCCCGTCTCGGGTTCGAAACTCCCAGCGATACTGAAGCGGGTAGGGCCGGACCGCGGCGCGCGGCAGCTCCGAGGACTTTTGCTTCGGTTCGTGCAGCAGCACCCGGGCGTCGAGGGCCAACATCCCGGTCTCCGACACGAGGAGCGGGTTGATGTCGAGCTCGCGGATCCAGGGCTGCTCGAGGATCAAGCGGCTGAAATCGACCAAGAGCCCCTCCAAGGCCTTCATGTCGACGGGCGGTCTGCCCCGGACTCCCAGCAGGGCCCGGTAGATGCGGGTCTGTGACATCAGCGAGCGGGCCAGCGTCGTGGTCAGCGGCGGCAGCGCCAGGGCCCGGTCGCGATATACCTCCACGAGGGTCCCGCCGGAACCGAACAGCATGACCGGGCCGAACTGCGGGTCGCAGCTCGAGCCCAGGATGAGCTCGTAGCCCCGCGTCTCCACCATCGGCTGCACGGTGACGCCCTCGAAGGCCTTCGGCCCCACGCGGTCGGCGACGTTGGCGGCGATCTTGCGAAAGGCCTCGCGCACCGCGACCGCGTCGAGCAGGTTCAGCTGAACCCCGCCGACGTCGCTCTTGTGCGTGACGCTGCGGGAAAAGATTTTCAGCACGACGGGAAAGCCCAGCGACTCGGCGATGGCGACGGCTTCCTCCTCGTCGCGGGCGATACGCGTCGGGACGGTGGGGATGCGATAGGCCCCCAGCAGGGCCTTGGATTCGGCCTCGTCCAGCAGGGTGCGGCCTTCCGCCAGCGCCCGCTCCAGCAGGGCACGGGCGGCCTCGCGGTCCGGGGCGCCGGCGCCGTCCCCCGGCGGGAGGCTGGGCGTCTCATACAGATTCTTCAGGTGGGCGCTGTACTGCCACATATAATGGAAGACCTGCGCCGCAGTGTCCGGGTAGGGGAAGGTCGGGATCCCGCCCTCATTGAAAAAATCGATGCCCGCCGCGACGTCCTCGCCTCCCATCCAGCTTGCCAGGAGGGGTTTGCCCTGGCGGTCGCCGATTTGGGTCAGGGCCTCGGCCGTTCGGGTCGGCTCGCTCATCTGCTGCGGGGTGAGAACGGCCAGGACGCCGTCCACGCCCGGGTCTTGCAAGACGACGGCGACGCCGCGCCGGTAGCGCTCGGGGTCCGCGTCGCCCAATAAATCCACAGGATTGCCGCGGCTCCAGTGCGGGGGCAGGAAGCCGTTCAGCTTTTTCATGGTTTCCGGAGCCAGGTCGGCCAGCTCGCCGCCGACCGAGGCCAGGGCGTCGGTCGCCAGGACGCCGGGGCCGCCCGCGTTGGTCACGATGGCGAGGCGCGGTCCGGCGGGGCGCGGCTGCTTGGCGAGGGTCTCGGCCATCAGGAAGAGCTCGGCGATGCGCCGCACGCGCAGGACGCCGACGCGCCGGAAAGCGGCGTCCAAGACCTCGTCGCTGCCGGTGAGGGCGCCGGTATGCGAGGCGGCCGCGTGGGCCGCGGCGGGGCTGGCGCCGGCCTTCAGGACGATGATCGGCTTTTTCAGCGCCGCCTCGCGCGCCGCCGAGAGGAAGGCGGAGGCGTCGCCGATCGATTCCATGTAGATCAGCAGGCTTTGCGTCTCGGGGTCGTCGCTGAAGTAGTCGATGAAATCGCCCCAGCCCAAGTCCAGCATCGAGCCGATGGAGACGAAGCCGCTGAAGCCCACCCTTTCTTTCAAACTCCAATCCAAGATGGAGGTGCAGAGCGCGCCGCTCTGGCTGATGAGCGCCACCTTGCCGGGGAGGGCTAAGCGCGAGGCGAAGGTGGCGTTGAGGCCGGTGGAAGGGCGCATCAGACCGAGACAGTTGGGGCCGACCAGGCGCAGGCCGCCGCGCCGGGCCTCCGCCAACACGCGCCTTTCCAGCTCGGCGCCCGCGGGACCGGTCTCGCGGAAGCCCGCCGAGAGGACGATGGCACCCCGCACCTGGGCGGCGACGCACTCGGAGACGAGGCCGGGGACGGTGGCGGCCGGCGTGGCGATCAGGGCCAGGTCGACGGGACCGGGTAGGGAGGCTAGAGAAGGGTAGGCCCTTTGACCCAGGATCTCCGAGCGTTTCGGATTGACGGGATAGACCCGCCCCGCGAAGCTCCGGGCGAGGTTCTCAAGGAGGGCGCGACCGACGCTCCCCTCGCGCTCGGTGGCGCCGATCACGGCGATGGCGGCCGGCGCGAAGATCGGGTCGAGCGGACTGGGCGGCCGGCCCCAGAGGTTATGGATGGGTTCGGGTTGAGATCTTTGTAAATTCACTATTAAAAACTATAAATAAATTGATTTTAAAACATTAATTCATTATAATTTTTCTTGTTAAACTCGTTACAAGTGATCATTAGGATATTTTCTTCTTTAGAGAAAATGCCAATTCTCATCTGTGTCCGGGTAAGGGCCAGAGAGGGATTTAAGATATCCTAAATTCTATTTTTCTCCCTCTAACATCTTAACCGTCAGTTACTTATTTTTCGAAACTAATTTACAATTCTTTCGAAATTATCAATGCCGTGTATTTTCATAAAATGTAGGTCTGGAGGGGATTATGAGTAAATTTAGTTGGTTGAAATGTGAAATTACCAGGGGAATGTTTCCTGACGAATGGGCTGTAAAAACGAATGTAGCAAATAATGAAGTTATTTCTTTATTTGCACCAGAAAGTGTTTTGTCATTTTCAAAATCAAAAAATAGTAATGAAAAAATGGACGGTTTTTTGAAAGTTGAGATTATCGACAAGACTAATGATTTCAGTTTAGTTTCTTTGCCTAGGCCAAGCTTGGAAGAATCTAATTATGTTAAGGTTCCTAATAGCGAGTTGCAAGAGGTGGCTGGGTGATTCTGAGCAATGTGGAAATTCATAGAGCAATTGACGAGGGAAGATTAAAAATTACACCTGAACCAAGCCCGCGATTTCCAAGTCTAGAACAACCAAATTGTCCATTCGACTCTAGTTCTGTAAATTTAAAATTAAGCAATACAGTTTCAATCCCAAAAACTAATAAGCCTTTCACATTTGATTTAAGACAAGGTGGAATAAGTGAGTTTTTAGCCGAGGCATATGATGAAGTAGATTTATCGAAGGTTGGAAGTTATACTCTTCAGCCGAACAAATTTATTTTATCAAATACTCTAGAATTTGTTGAATTACCAATAAATCAAGATGGAACATGTCTTGCGGCTCGTGTTGAGGGGAGGAGTAGCTTTGCTCGCTGCGGTTTAATAGTCCATTTTACGGCTCCAACGATTCATGCGGGTTTTGGCGGAAAAATAACATTAGAAATGATCAATTTAGGAACGTACCCTATCACTCTTTATCCAGGGCAAAATATTTGCCAATTAATCCTCGAAGAGGTCAGAGGTATTCCTATTCAGAATCCTAGTGAATTTCAGGGACAGACTAAGCCCAGCGGGAAAAAATAGTTAAAGAGCCTCCCGCCTCGATTTTTCAATTTTCATATGGTGATCGCCGGTTGACAGCCCCGCGGGCCGAGTTTAGGACCCGCCCATGCTTATCGAAAAGATGGCCCTCGGGCCCTTCCAATGCAACTGCAGCATCCTCGCCTGCGAGACCACGAAAGAGGCGATCGTCGTCGACCCCGGCGCCGAGGCGGAGCGTATCCTTCAAGACTTAAGGGAGCGGGGTTGGAAGCCGAAATATCTCGTCCACACCCACGCGCACTTGGACCACGTCGGCGCGACGGAGGGCCTGCATCGGGCCACCCATGCCGAGGTCTGCCTGCACCGCGAGGACGCCTTCCTTTACGATAACGTCGCGATGCAGGCGGCGCTCTTTCGCCTGCCGAGCTTCACGGTCCCCGCCGTCACGCAGTGGATCGAGGATCGCGACGTCCTGAGCTTCGGGAATTACAAGCTGGAAGTCCTGCATACGCCAGGCCACACGCCGGGCAGCCTCAGCTTCTACGTGCCCACCGAGGCGGGGCCGCAGGTCTTTACCGGGGACACGCTCTTCATGGGCAGCATCGGCCGCACCGACCTCTGGGGCGGCGACATGCCGACGCTCCTGCGCTCCATCAAGGACAAGCTGATGGGATTGGGGGACGACGCGGTCGTCCATCCGGGGCATGGGCCCGAGACGACCATCGGCGAGGAGAAACGGCACAACTCCTTCCTGCGCCGGTCCTTTTAAAAGGAAATCCGAAGCGACTATTTTAGGAAAGACTCGAAGGCGTGGATGATCCGGCGCGAGAGGCGCAAGGTGAATTCTTGGTTGGCCTTGGTTTCTTCGAGCAGCTTGGCGCCGTATTCCTTGTTAGGCAGCTCGCCGCCGTATTCTTTGACCCAGGAGGCGACCAGCTCTTCGGTGACCTCGGGGTGGAAGTTGAAGAGGTAGCAGTTGCCGTTGATGCCCGTCGATTGGTAGCGGCAGTTGGGGCTGGTGACGTACCAGTAGCCCTGCGGCGGGAAGCCGTTGAAGGTATCGTACCAACAGAAGACGGGGATTTTTTTCTCCTCGACATCGCCGTAGATCACGCTGTTGCGGGAGTAGTCGGGGTAGATCTCGGCGGTGATCCAGCCGATCTCGGTCTGCGGCGCCCGGGCCACCCAGCCGCCCTGGGCCTGGCAGAGCAGGTTGCCGCCCTGGCCGACGCCCAGCACCGGGAGGTGCGCCTCGAGGCAGGCGCGCAGGAAGGACAGCTCTTTATTGAGCCATTCGACCTGTTCGGCGCGGTCGACCTTCAGCTTGAGAGGGCCGCCCAAGGCGATGACGCCGGAGTAGTGCTTGGCCTGGTCGGGGGCCGGGAGGGTTTTGGCGCCCTCGTAGACCTTGCGGTATTCGTAAGGGATTTCGCGGCGCTTCAATTCGGCCTCGAAGCTGCCGGCGGTGAAGAGCGGGGCGTTTTGCAGGATGAGGACCTTCCCCATGTCGTGACTCCTGAAAGGGTTCAAAAGCGGGGGGATCCTAATCACCGGCCCCGTCGCTAGGCAATCCCTTTTTTTCCCGGGAATCGGCCGTCGGAACCCCGGGAAGTCCTTTGACTCCGGCCCTAACTCAAAGTATAGAAAGGCGAATTTCAGGGGGTTTCATTTTAGGCCTCGCGTTGGGGCTGGCGCGTAGCTTTCTTTCATCAGTCGTTGCTTAATTCAAAGGAGAAAAATCTATGAGTCTTTGGAAAAAGTCTTTAACCTTTTTGGCGGTCGGCGCCTTGCTGGCGGGCTCGGCGTCCTTCCACGACGCCCTGGCCGCGAAGAAAAAGGCCGGGGCCGTGAAGGCCGCTCCGGCGACCGGCGACAACGCCAAGATCTCCTCCGACCCCGACGCGCCCACGGTCAAAGAGAACCGCCTCTTGAAGTGGGGCGCGGTCGACCCGCCCGATCGCGGCAAAAATCCCGAGTTTTTCTTCCGCGGTGTCTACGTCAACATGGAGGACATGTCGAAGGAAGGCAAAGGGAAGGATTTTTGGCGCCTGAACATCCTCCCCATCGAAGTGGTCGAGAACGAATACCGCAACATCACCATGGAACACTTCATGAACGGCATCAAGCTGCCGATGTACCTGCCCAAGAAACTGAAGGACCAGTTTAAGCCGGGCAGCGTCGTCGAAGTCCACCTGTTCTACACCACCAAGGAAGAGCAGGCGGTGGGTCATGCGAAGATGATCGCCTTCACCTACAACGAGCAGATCATTCCCTATCCCGCGGGACCCGCGTCTTACGTGAAGACCGGGGGCCTGGATCCGGAGCAGTACCTCAACGCCCTGAAGGGGATGGAGCTCTTCGGCAGCAACCCCAAGGATAGCGAGGTGAAGGTCGGCCTGGACGCCTTGGCCAGCAGCTCGCCCAGCGGAGAGGTGAAGACCCGCGCCGGCGCCCTGCTTTCCAGCATGTTCGGTGCCCAGCCCTCGGGCCAGGCCCTCTTGCCAGCGCCCAGCGCGGCCACGGCCGAGGCCCCGACGAAGGGCAAGAAGAAGAAATAGTTTTGCCTTTCGGCAAATAAAAACCCCGTTCCAAATCGGAACGGGGTTTTTTTTCGAGAATTTATTTTTAGCCCCTAAGGCGCCGGGGGTGAGGGGGCCTGCGGTATCCCCTGGAATTCCTCGGTGAACTGGCTCACCCGCCACTTTCCACCCTCTTGGCGGACCTTCACGAAGACCTTGCGGCCGCCGATGTCCTGGGCGTTGGAGTGCACCTCGAAGATGTAGCTCGCCTCGTCGGCGGCGCCGGCGGGGGGGGTGCTGGCCAGACGCACGTCGACCTGGGGCTTGTCGGAGGCGGGATCGGGGGCCACGCCTTGCAGCAGGGACAGCTGCTGTTTCAGCTTGTCGGCGGCCAATCCGCTGCTCATCTCGGCGGCGGCCTTCGTATCCATCTTGACGTAGTAGGCCTCCATGAACTGCTTGGCCACCTGTTCGGACTCGTTTTTGGGCCCGCAGGCGCTCACGGTGAATGGGATCACCAGGCTCATCAGAAAGGCGCGTCGGGAATTGGCCGACATGGTTTCCTCCTCGTTTGGATTGTCCGGACGGCTGCGATCATCCATGCGAAAGCCAAGCCTCCCCGTAAATGACGGCCGTCATCAGTATGAAGATCTCGATAATAATCGGAGTCATCGCCTTAATCCAGGCAAAAGGCGTGAAGCCGCCGTCGACCTCCCGGCGGATGAAGGCATAGGCCACCACCGACTGGGCCGAGCCGATGTGGGTCCAGCAGCCGCCCGCCGCGTAGCCCGCGATCTGGGCCATGGCGAAGAGGTACAGGGTGCCCAGCTCAAGCCCGTGCAGGGCCCGGCTGGCGAAATCGGCGACGATGTTGTTGTCGAGGATGGCCGAAAGGAAGGCCGCGCCGGTGAATTGGAGATAAGCGAGGGCCGCCACGCCCAGCGAGTTGATTCCGGCATGCAAGAGCTCGGAGAGTTGGGCGAAGAAGCCGGTCTTTTGCAGCAGGGTGATCGAGAAGAAGAGCGGCAGCAAAAAGAGGTACTCTATGTACTCGTGCTTGGCGTCGTGCAGGGCCAGGCGCCGCATCCGGGTGAGGCGGTAGATCCCCGCGAAGGCGACCGCGAAGCCGGCGAAGGAGGCGTAAAACAGCGGGAAGTCGTGGTCGATCGCGTGCCATACCAAGAAGGCGACGAAGGGAATGAAGGCCAAGGCCCCGATCCACTGGGTCCTGACGCGCTGCCGGCGCATCGAGCGCAGCACGCCCTGGATGTGGCGGGCGCTGGCGTCCTTACTGTCGTGATGCCCCGCGACCTCGTGCTGGTAATGCAGGTCCAGGTCCTCGGCGAGGTTTTCGGCGACGTAGAGGCCCAACAATTTTTTGCGCGCCTCGGCCGGGATGCCCTCGCGGATCAAGGCCGCGCCCAAGGGCTCGCCCTCGTGGAGGCGGCGATCGACGGCGGGGTGCTTGTCGCCGAGGACGTCCTTGTGGAAGTCGACGAACTCGGCGGCGATCAGGACCTGCCCGTGCCGCAGGGCCTGCAGGAAGCGCACGTCGGCGGTGTGCAGGTCGAGGATGTCGAGCTTTTGCGTGTCGACCACCTTGCCCTTCAGGCGCTTGCGCACGTTGAAGTAGACGATCAGGTAGCTGCCGACCGCGACCGGCAGGCAGTAGCGCAGGAAGAAGGCGTTGTCCAAGTGGGGGTGGAGGTTGGCCTTCATGATCAGGTTGGGCGGCTCGCCGTAGGCCAGCCACATCCCGCAGACCGTGGTCACGATGGTGGAAACCATCACCGCGTAGAGCACGGCCTCGTCCTTCACCTTCGCCAAAAACAGGATGAGCACCATGACGCGGATCATCAGGCCGATCATCGAGACGCCGTCGAGGATGCCGGAGGCGAAGGCGACGATGGCGGTGAGGATGGCGATGGTCGGCGCGACCTTGCCGCGGTTCTTTTGCAGGACCGAGAAGCTGATCGTCTCGAGCAGGCGGGTCTGGGCGATGGCCGCGACGAAGAGGGTCAGGCCCAGGATGAAGAGCATGGTGTCGGCGTGGATCAGCTCGTTTAGGCCGTGGAGGCTGAGTAGCCAGTGCTTGAGGAAGGCCGTCAGCGCGGAGACGCCCTCGGCTTGCAGGCCCCGGCGCAGGTGGGAGTTCGGCCACCAGAGGTTCCAGAAGGTGGCGAAGATGACCAGCCCCGCCCCGTAGGTGACGGCGTTCTTGTCGATCCGGTAGCGGATCGAACCGAAGACGAAGAGGCTGATCACGGTAAGGAAGACCTCGGCCGCGACCAGGCCGGGCGGCAGTGCCACTTGGCGGCCCAAAAAGTAGACGCCGACCGCGAGGATGAGGCATCCGAGCAGGAATTTTTTTGAGGAGATCTCGACGAGGTTATTGGCGTTGCCCTTGGCGTTTTCCATGATAAAAAATCACAAGACCCGGCGGTAATCTTCGATCTCTTTTTCCCACACCTTGACCCCGCAGAAGCGCTCGCCCTCGGGGCAGATCGGCTTCACGCCCGCGTGCTTGCGGATGTAACAGGGGGCCAGGATGTGGCGTACCAAGGAGGGATGCACGTTTTTCACGGCCTTCAGCTCGTCCATCGTCGCGTAGAAGATCTCCTCCTGCGCCGTGTAGCACGCACGGGTGTGCCACTTGTGGTGCAGGTTGAGCAAATCCCCCGATTCTTCGAAGCGGATCGGGAAGGCGTTGGGGAGCAGGTAGAGCGCGAATTCTTTTTTGAGGCCCATGTCGAGCAGGCGGTTGATCGCCGCGAAGCTCGCGTCCATCGAGGCGCGGTAGAGCTCGAGCGCGGCCTCGTTTTCGCGGACCAGCAGGGGGACGATGTAGTCGGGGCGCCCGGTGTAGTGCGCCTCGAGCAGGGGCCGCGAGGCCGGCGTCATGCGGTGGCGCTGGTCCTGGGAGTCGGCCGTGTGGCTGATCTTCTTGCGGAAGGTGTAGTGCACGTGGAACAGCGTCCGCGAAAGCTTGGAGAGGGTGTTGACGTTGAGCGTGTCGGCCAAGAAGCGGTTTTGCGCGGGATTCAAGACGGCCTCGATGGCCTGCTCGTCGCCGAGCTGGGCGCGGGTCACGCCCAGGACCGAGCGCACCGACTGCGCGAGGGTCTGCGGGGCGTGCGCCTTGTAGTCGACCAAGGCGGCATAGCGGCCCTCGAGCGAGGCGTCGAACTCGCGCAAATAATTTTCGTGCACCGGCGCCTTGTCTTGGAAGGACTGCATCCAGCGGTACTCCGGCGTCTGCTCCGGCGGCAACGGGTCGGAGAGCTCGCGGGCGAACTCGGGGTCGAGCTCGAGGACGGCCTCGACCATCTGCGCGACGACCTGACGCTGCTCCCAGGGCGTGTCGTAGCAGTCCATCAGGCGATGGTAGCGCATCAGCGTCAAGGCGGAGACCGTGTGATAGAGGTAGGCGTGGGTCGCCACCGGCAGGACGTAGCGCGCGACCTCGTAGGCCTTTTTCTTCAGGACCGGCTCGTAGCGGTCGAGGTACTTTCGCCGGACCGGGAAGATCTGGAAGTACTCCTCCTGCACGCGGGGCAAGAGCAGCTCGATCAGTTTCTCGTAATCCGCCATCTGCGCGGCGACGGCGCCTTCGTAGACGCGCTGCTGGGCCTCGTCCGTCGGCGGGACGGTGTAGCGGCCGCGCGCGACCTTGACGTAGCGCTGCGAGACCTGCTCGCTGTTGTAATAGGGGTGCGAGTGCAGGAAGGACCAGATGAACTGCCGCGAGACGTTTTCCATCGAGAAGACGAAGTGGGCGTGCTGCCGCGTGGTCAGGTGGCCGGCCTCGCGGGTGCTGGCGGCGATCTTGTCGCGCAGGGCGCGGGCCTTCTCGTCTTTATTGACGTCGGGCACCCGGATCACCCCCTTGGCCGAGTAGCAGGTGCGCGCGGTCGCGACCGCAAGGTCGTAGGGATCGCGGATGACGGCCTCAAGCGTCACTTTGGGGGGAGGAGAGGACAGGGTCTCCATGAACGGGATCTCCTGCGCTTAGGACTAGGCAATTTACCGGGGGGCGTCAACGCCATATTTCCCGGGATTTTCGAAAAAACCTGCGTCTTTTCAGTGTTTGTGGATAAAACGCCGCAGGGCCGCGATGCCGGCGCGCAGCTCGGGCTCTTGGGCGAGGAAGGAGAGGACGAGGTGGGTCCCGGACTCGTCGTCGTAGAAGTAGCCGGGGTGGAGGAAGACGCCTTCTTCCTCCATTAGGCGGATCACGAAGCCTTCTTCGTCGAAGGGCATCTCCTTGGCCACCGAGAGGGTGAGATAGAAGCCGCCCTGGGGCGGGACGAAGCGCAGGGCCGATTCCTCCTGCAACAAGGCGACGGCCAGGTCGCGGCGACGGCGGACCTCGCGGCGGTAATCCGCCAGGAAAGGCGCGCCCTCGGCGAAGAGAGCCGGTAGGGCCTCTTGGATGGGAATGTGACAGGAAAGGAAGGTGTCCGCGATCGTCTCGAGGCGGT